>Ga0114975_10000945_pt1 | contig 21281 bp, 32 predicted proteins | sample S_130626_EF_Meta_FD_87031 | JGI IMG/M metagenome (GOLD analysis project Ga0114975, IMG submission 87031) | Freshwater microbial communities from Lake Simoncouche, Canada to study carbon cycling - S_130626_EF_MetaG | ecosystem: Environmental > Aquatic > Freshwater > Lake | place: Lake...
ATGATTAGTATATCACCAGACAAAATAAGGACATCATAGTCCTTGTCGTTTTTAATGTTAATGTCTACAAACTCAAGGTGTAAATCACTAACCAGTTTGATCTTCATCGCCAGCTTCCAGTTTTGCTATAGAGTTTAATCCATTTACTGGGATTCCGTCTTCATCAACGATTGCAAAACCATCAAAGACAAACCCAGCACCTTTACAAAAGTCTTCAAACGCTTGTAAAATTTCTTCCAGATTACCATGGCTATGTTCCATGACAATATTTCTTATACCATCATTATAACACATAATCCACTCGGGGTCAAGTGGATCTGCATCTTTTTTACCAATGTTCCTTAACGATCTTGCCACCTGTTTCCAGGCTTCTTTATTACTCATTGGACCTTAGATTGTTGTTAATATTAATCACAGCACGTATCAAATCAACATGGATGCCTGTTTTAATCAAGTCTGCTTCGAAAGTTCTAATGTCTTTGGGAAAGCACTTGCCGGCAAAACCAAGTTCACCATCATTGCCAGGCACAGTCCAATGACTTGCTCCAAGTCTGCCTTCATTCTCTAATAGTTGTTTTACAACACCATAGTCAGCACCATAGTTGTTGCACAATGCAAACACTTGATTTGCAAATATAACTTTGGTGGCCAAGAAAGCATTGGTACTGAGTTTTGTAATCATCGCCTCTAAAGCATCAGTTACAACTATTGGTCCAAAGAAACCCTCATCAAATAGCAGAGCAAATTCTTCAGCAGTTTCGCCGCCTATTAAAACTAATCTCGGATTGACACTATCTTCTTGCCAAGTGGCTTCTCTAATAAATTCTGGCCATACAATTAAACGTGGACCAATTTGTCCAAGCAACAATTTAACACATTCAATACTGGTAGTGCTTCGTAATATAAAACGCCCGCTGAAGCCATGTTCCAATGCTTCATTCATTGCGGCATCAATATTAGCTGAGGAGTTTTCCGGTACCGGTAATGTTTCATCTAAGTCAGTGTTGACACATACTATAACATAATCAGCAACTGCCCATGCATCATCTGGTGCAGTGATTCCTTTTGGTGGATCATTGAAAATAATTTCTATGTCTTTTGCATACTCTTTAATAAAAAGTTCTGTTGACTGTCCAACAATGCCCTGTCCTTGTATAATAATGTTAATCATTCGTTTCTTTCAATATAAATTTTGGATACATTTCTATGCTTTTATCTAGCAATTTTTCTAATTCAAGTACATCTACCCAACCTTTAATAACAACAAGTATTTTTCGATACTGTGGATCAAAGTCTGCGCCATGCAAGTAGTCTTCGTTATTCCATACAAATGTATTTGTATCGCCGGGAAGCTTTACATAAAATCTATCTTCTGCAGGAACGTCCTTGGTGTTAGGTTGATACTTAGTAGATGAGCATAACCAAAAAGTTTCTTTTGGATTTTGATCAGTAAGCATGAGCCTAATTTCTGTAGGGAAGCGCATTTTCCCATCCAAGGTTGGTGGCATGTTGCCATCATAATGGGCTGTAATAGCTGTGTGTGAGCTCCATAGTCTAACAGATCTAATTCTAACAAACGGTAAACTGTCTAGAATAGATTTAAGATAATTTGGTTGCGAAGCTGCCAACTCTGGACATACTTTTGTTCGCCAAGCCGCAGTACGTAATAACACTTCATCTTCATATAGTGCTAATCCATCCCACTGAGTGTGTGATAGTGAAGGATTAGAAGTACCCAAGGCTCCGCGATCAATAATTTGCCTTGCCACTTTTTCTTTTTCAGCATCCCAAATTTTCCAAAACTCAGCAGTTGAGTCTAGTTCAAACCTTGGCAATGCAAGAGGTAATGCAACAATGCCCTTGTACTTTTCAGCCAGGCGAGGGCATTCGTTGAGATTAATAAGAGATTCTAAGCCCATTTATTTTTCTAACAAATGCGTTTTTTCTTTAACGTCTTTGAATTGATCAGCTGATTCTAGTTCTGGTTTCTTCTTTAAGATAGTTGGCCAAATCTTGCTTAGTTCAGCATTCAATTCAATAAAAGGGTGCTGACTTGCATCAACGTCAGTGTCTGCAAATATTGCATCTACTGGACATTCTGGTACACATACGCCGCAATCAATACATTCAGTAGGGTCAATAACAAGAAAGTTTGGACCTTCTTTGAAACAGTCAACTGGGCAAACATCCACACAATCAGTGTACTTGCACTTGATGCAACTCTCAGTAACTACATAGGTCATTTATATTTTCCAATTAGATTCAATGAATTCTTTATTATCTGGTTTATTACCAGTAATTCCTAACATACCTCTGTATGCCTGCCATGCTTCTTGTACCATTGGATCTGCATGTCCGCCAGTGGGGAACAAGTCTGCCCACACAGCACCTTCTGGCATCCTACTTCTATATATACCAAAGTTGCGAGGCTGGTGTATCTTACCTTCACGGAAAAGCACACTAGCCACACCTTGACATTCAGACTCTTCTAAGCCATACAGGTACGTATCACGGTACATGTATTCATTAACAATAGCAACCAACTGTTCTTGTGTTTCAAAACGTGTGCCAGCAATGATTACAATAACATCATCAATGTCAACTACATTGTTAACGATGTCACGAATACAACGACCAAGGCTAAATCCAACTTTCATATCTTACTCCTGTTATTCTTCACTGTCGGGACCACTCAGCAACTTTTCCATTGCCTTGTACTCATCATACATTTCTTTAAGCATGGGATACTTTTCATGCATTTCAAAGCTAGGTGTTAAAATTAATAAACGTTTCTTTAGTGTTTCCATCATGTCTGCAAGTTCGTCGATATCTATTTTACTCTTACCAGTTTTAATATAACTTTTGTTATCTTCATTGGCAATTGTTATATTAGGTTGACTTGATCCCATAGTCCATGTAGAGGCTCCTATACCATTGCTTGTAAAGTAGGAGCCGCTAGTTCCAGCAGTGGATATTGTTATACTTCCTAAGTCAATAGGCCCTATACTAATATTATCTGCACTATTTAGATCTATGGTATCTATAGTAGTTCCTGTTTCATGAGCAGGAAATCCAGTCTCTGTACACATGTTGGTCTCATCCCATTTGAACTCAACAGGATCCATTGTAGACAACACGTCCTTTAATTTATTTTTTGTGTCATTGTCCATTATTCGTATACAAATCCACTAGGCAGTACTAGTTGACTTTTAATTCTAGTTATTTGATCTGAAAACATTTTAAATTTTACTTTAAGATCCTCGTTGCCTCTATAAGTTAGATCAGGAACAATTATCTCTTTATTGGTGGCAACACAGTATTCATAAAAGTATCGTGTACGTTTTAGCAATCGTTCCAACGAAGCGTGTAAAATAGCATGTTTTCTATGGTTATATTCTACCGATGCCTGATCTAGTTTTACTCTCCCTGGCAAGTAACTATCAAGATATCGATCAATGTATTCAAGAAAGGACCAAACTGAATCTTGTACATTTTGCCTAGATAAAAATACATCTGTTTTTTCTAAAGTAAAGAATGAAATTTCATGATTGTTTATCACGCATTGATTAAAATCTAGTGATTTTAAAAATACAATATCCTTGGAAGAAGCAGGAGCATCTGAAATTTGATGTAATTTTTCTTTGTGATCTACGGCCACCTCATATTCAAATATCTCGTCGTACAGAGGCAATTTCAAAGTCTCTGATAATTCAGTGCAGAATTTTGTTGAACCACTTCGTGGAAGGCTAGTTACTATCATATATATTATCTCGGTGCAAAATCTTGTTGCAGTTTAATGTTGTCAAAGAACTCTTTCTTGGTGCTTTGATCATCTTTAAAAGCACCTTTTAGCACAGTGGTCTGTGTAAGACTAGAGTGTGCCATGATGCCTCGATTCTCACAGCAACCATGTGTGGCTTGTATGTATACGCCCACATCTTTAGCATCAGTTGCTTTCATTATTTCCCTAGCAATGTCATTAGCCAGTTCCTCCTGGAGAGTACCTCGACGGGCGCACCACTGTGCGATACGTGTGTACTTGCTGAGTCCAATAAGTTTTTCCGCGGCAATGATACCAATATAAGCAACGCCAGCAACGGGTTGATGATGATGGCTACACATACTGCGAAGCTCGCTACGGACAACCAACATACCTTCGTAACGATCCGTCGAGTCGTTTGGAAATGCTGTTGCATCTGGTGCGTGTTCATATCTACCTGCCATTATTTCATTGAAGTACATTTTGGCAAGTCGTCTTGCAGTACCTTTTGAGTTTGGATCTGTTTCGCGATCGATTAGTAATTTATCTAGCACTTGTTCAAATGCTGGTGTTGCTTCGTCGATTAGTTTTTCTATATCGCCTTGCCAAAGGTATTCACTAATGTTGTCACCAGCCCAAAATCTTTTACCATCACGTTTCATTTTGAAGCGGATATGGTCGCCTAGATAAGCTTCTTGATAGCCACCATCACCTGCCATTGCGTCCAGGCCTGTTTGTTCATTTGTCAATTTGTTTTCTCCGAGTTAATGACGTGGATGTCATATTGTTTATTGTAGCACGTATTTAGGGATTTAGCAAGACTTCGCTTGGCCAAGTTAGCATGAATAACATCATGTCTTCTGCCTTTTTAAAGTGAACCAGTATGGTAACATCAAATACTCCTGGTATGTAATCATATACTAAAGATGGTTTCATTTTACCAAGCTTGCGCCAATTGAAATCATTGCCTCTGTAATCGGTAGCTGACCATCTGTTTTTACAGTTATCAATCAGCCACCGCCTAATATCCTTTAATGTGTCTACTTGAACCGCGGTTTTAGCGATAAAAACTTTGGTATCAAGACGGGTTGACATAAAATTCGCTCTTACGCAAATCATCCCAACCACCAATTAGCTTACCATCAATTATGATTTGAGGTACTGCTCTTGCTGTTGGAATAGCTTCTAGTAAGTTTTCTCTAGTGAAACCATTTGTGCCAATTTTATGCTCAGTATAAGTTAAGTTTTTACTTTTGAACCAATTCTTTGCCATGTCACAATAAGGACATTGTTCTTTGCTATAAATTACAATTGTTGTCATATTCCTAATCCGTTGTTGAATTCTTCTTCTCTATTTTGTTCTTCTGTGAGGTAATCTACTAATTTAGATTGAAACTCAGATTCACTCAGACCGTGCCATCCAATACACTTGCCGGTTGGGCTACGACCACAACCACACTTGCCAATCTCATTTGTATTTTCTTTTACTCTTACTTGCATATTATGCCTTTGTATTGATTGCTTGTAATAACGCTCTAGCAACAACTCGATCTTTTTCTTTTTCATCTTCGGGTAGTTGACTATATCCAATGTTCATTAGTTTTTCACGCTGAGCCAATTTGGCTTCTAACTTGCCAGCGGCTTTTAATTTTTCTGTGTCATCAAACTGATCAGGATTCTGTACAAATGATTGTGCAGTTACATTCCAACCTTTATGAATAGCATCGCTGATTGCTTCAATATCAGTTACACCAGCATCAATTACTTTTTTGGCAAACTCTGCTGATTTTAAGTTAGCTTGCCAACCAAATGTATTGCCAGGACTACTGCGTCCATAATGATAAGCATCATCCAATGCCGCATCGCTAATCTGTGCTAAGTGATTAACGTCCATGCTTTCTTTTAATTCATTTATTTTCATTTTTTTCCTTTTCTGCTTCGTATACTCTTTTACGCAAGCTACTAGATGAGAAACTGTGATCTCGACCGTTAAAGTATAGACCAATGTTTCGTTTGTGGCAAATTTCTCTACCAGTGAACTCTTTACCTTCATACTCCACACCCAAGATGCGTACATCTAAGGGCAATGTTAAAAGCAAGTCTTCTAGATCTTTTTCAGTATTGTAAACCCAAATTTCATCAACATACTTATTTCCACGCAGTTGCATTTGGCGTTCAATGATGCTTTGAATAGGTTTATTCTTTGTTGCACGATCAAGTGTTGGGTCGTTTTGTAAACCTACAATTAGATAGTCGCATTGTGTCTTGGCTTCTTGTAGCATGGATACATGGCCAGCATGTAGCAGGTCAAATGTTGAGCAAGTGAATCCTACTTTCATGCTCTTGCCTGATATTCTGCAGAGTTGTACCATGCCCATGCAGACCTGACAATGTTGTCAATATTACTAGCATCAGGCTTCCATCCTGATGCTTTTTTAAATTTACGAGCACTGGCAACAAGAGTAGCAGGATCTCCTTCTCGTCTTGGCCCAGTATGTGTTAAGACTATTCTACCAGTGATACGTTCAACACTGGCGATGATTTCTTTAATACTGATACCTTGACCAGATCCTAGATTGAACTCAACGGAAGAATTGGGTGCCATACTTTCAGCAAGCAATGTTGATTGATAATGTGCATTGGCAATATCCTCCACGTGCAGATAGTCACGCACACATGTGCCATCTGCTGTTGAGTAATCGTCGCCGTTGAGTGTAAACACACCCTTGTTCACAATAGTTTCCATGATGCGAGCAATTAAATGAGTCGCTGCCTTCAATTGACCATGTCTAACTCTACTATCAGCACCACAAGCATTAAAGTAACGCAAGGCAATAGTTTTAAATCCATAACCAGTGGCACAGTCTCGAAGTACCTGTTCTGCCATTAACTTGCTCTGGCCGTAAGGGCTAATTGGTGTCTTAGGACTTTCTTCTGTTAGTGTGCTATCACCGGGGTCTCCGTACACAGCGGCACTGGAACTAAACACCACGGTCTTTTTCCAACCTCTGCTGGCCAGTGTGCTTAATAGTCTAGCAGTGGAACCTACATTGTTTAGATAGTAAGGCCCTGGGTCTGTCATGCTGGGGGCAACCAAACTTGTGCCAGCAATGTGAATCAATGCTGACGGATTTTTGTTAATGATTGAATTAATAAAAATAGGATTGGTAAAGTCGCCTGTGATGAAAGTATCCACAGTATCACGAATCCACGGAGCAGTGGTATTTCTGTCTACTCCAATAACACGATAACCAAGATCTTTAAATCTTAAAACAGTCTGGCCGCCAATATAACCATTACAGCCTGTAATTGCTACACACTTATCCATTAGTATTTTGCTCCTGCTACATGATCACGATATCTATTGCCTGCACGATTCCACTGCTCGCCGTTGCCTTGCATGATATCTAACACACGATCAATGGTGCCATTGTTCCAATCACTAATCTTACCTTGACGTACATGAGGTCCGCTTAACTGTATACGTAATTTGGAAACAGCATCATCAATACTCCATGGGACATAGAGTCTTGTGTGGTCGTTGGCGAATGTTTCAGGGAAGCTACGATAAGCAGGATAAAGAACATTACAGCCAAGAGCATCGGCTTCGCTGACGGTGTTTGAAACCCAATCTTGTAAAGCACAGTTAAACAAAACCCTACTATCATTGACAATACTATAATACTCATTTTTACTTAGATCCTCGTAAATTTTGAGTTTGCCCTCTCCTGCCATTGCGTAAGCACGTTCCAAATATTTAGGATTGTTACTACGCAACGGTCCACCACTTAGTACTGCAAACTCTGCTGGCACTCCTGGCCACTGATTGTTGTATGCTTCAATCATGTCCATAAAGAAGTCTGGTTGCTTCTCTTGGTCAAACCTTGCGGCAAATATAACACGGTTAGCTCTCTCGGGCCAAGACTTAATCTTGTTATTGACACGACCACGTACTTCTTCTTTGCCAAATGCTAGTCCGCTGATGTTATAGGTTGGAGCAGTCCAGTTTGCAATACGCATGTGGGCTACCATCTCTTCATTGGTGGCCAGTACAGTAGCAAACTCATTTACCATTGCTTCATATGTGCTCATCCATTTGCTCATACCCCATACATGAACAAAATCATCTGGGTCAATTGCCTGTGCCAAACAACGAACAAACACCTTAGGTCGTTGCTCTGCAGGAATCTGATCCATGATGTATGGCAAGCTTTCAATACCTGGCTGGAACATGTCTTCAAAGTAAACAACGTCTTCACCAGTGACATCACCTCGACGCATCATCTGCACTAAATTCATCATCTGACTCATACCAAAGTAACTGCGACCATGTGCGTCTAACACTTGTCCTACACTAATTGCTTTGGTGTTGTCAATTGTACTGCCGGGTACTATCACATAGTCAATACCTCGGCGTTTGAATACAGCTTCATTCCATTGTTGGAGTTGAAGGGTGTACCGACCTTCATATGGCTCCAAGCCCATGTAAAATAGTTTTCTCATCTTGTTCCTTGTATAGTTTAGTATAACAAAGTTTATATAGAAAAGCAAGGCCTTGCCTTGCTTTTTCTTGCCATATTATAGATTAGGCTACTAATCTTTTTGGCATACAGCACAAGCCATCTTCTGTATGGACTGTCTCTGGTGCCCATGCACTACGATACAAACCAACGTGGATCTTAAGTGCCTTGCTAGCACGTTCAGCACCACTTTGGATATAGATCGTATATGTAAAGCTACGATCTCCGCTGGCTTCGTGTGTACGAAGTTCTGGCAAGTCGATAGAGTAACCATAGATCATGCCATCCTTACATAGGTCTGTAAGGTACTGGTTGTACAAATCTAGTGGCATGTGCCCTAGGTCTGCTGTTAGTACACCATCGTACAACTCGCTAATTTTTAGCAAGTCAAACTTAACATGATTGATGTTAAGTCCAGCACGTCTTGGCTGATACTGTGGGTTATAGTTGCCACGCTGTTCACGTGGGCCACGGTTGTCGCGATTGCCGCGATCGTTATTAAACTTAACGTGATTGTTAAGCGTACTGCTTGAGGCATCCATTTTCGCCATCCTCTGAAACTTCAATCCAAATTTTACGATCTGTGTACTTTGATGAGATTTGACCATGTAGGTCATCTGCCATCATTTCGCAGGACTTGAAATCCAATGCCAACGTTCCTTGGTTATATAAATTCTCCAACCAACGTTTGAACTGAATAAACTCAACATCTCTATCATCATGAAAGATTTCGAGATACACTTTAAAGTGGAACATGTGTCGATGAGGATGTCCTAAAAAAGAAACATCATACTCGTCACCTGTTGCCAACTTAGGATCCGTAAGTGCCGCCGGATACCTATGAATACCTTCCTTACGAAAGGTAACCCAAATCATGTCTTGTGACATAACCATTCCTTAGTCAATGTAGTTGTTAGCTTTTAAGTAGACCCACATCTTCCAGTCAATTGCTTGCATGAACTCTAACATCTTATCCATTTTAATGTTTAGTTCAGCAATACCATCGCCATCACCGCTAGCTTCAGAAATTGTTGTTTCTGCTTTAACAGCTTTACCAGGCAATGGTTTCTTTGTGGTTCTATTTACGTTACCAACTTTAACTTCTTCGTTGCTCATTTTGTTTCCTTAGTTTACAGGGTTATCGCCTACATAGGCATGCCACGGTGTAAATGTCTCTCTACTCATTAAACTATGTAAAGAATGGCACCATACACCAGGGTTCGTTGCATTAAAATCTTTATCATCAATTTTAATTGTTGTATTATAGTTAAGCAAACCAGTGTATGGCAGTTTCACCGAAATGTTAAGAATAATACGAGTTTTATCATCACTTGTTGCACTTTCTAAAAAGCCTTCGACTTGGCTTTGTGTTACATCTACAGTGACATACACTAGATATTCATCTTCAAGTAAGCCTTGTACCATGTCGTCCCATTGGCGCCAGGTATAATGGTCATCGTTGGCAACACCATGCAGACTCATGTTGGCACCTAAATAGATGTGCTTAATATTATTTTGGACTGCAATTTCTAAAATTCTGTCAACTGGTTGAACACCAACTACAAACAAAGTTTTCATTCCCTTGGCAGGAGTGTTCTCGACTTCTATTCCTAGAAAAAAGTCTTTTGCCACACGTTCAATTGTCATCATCTAACTCCTGTTCAAGTGCTGTTAAGTTTGCATCATCAAGGCTTGCCATGTCTTCTTCATCTGGAACTTCCTCGGCTGTATCAAAGATGTCTTTGCTTTTTGCTTTACGTGCCGCTTCAACACCACCAAAGCTAATTGAGTTAAGGAATGTGGTGTTATCAACAATCATCTGACGAGCATCTGCAATGCCGGTTGCTGGATCAAATAACACTTCAACAAAGTTATTAAAGTACAAGATGTCATTAGGAATAAACTCACTCAGGTTAGGAGCCTTCTTGCCATAACCAACTGCATCCTTATAGCTTACATCCGGATTTCTTGCGTACTCAATGTCTGCTAATCTTAATGTTTCTTGCACAGCTTGTATATGATTATACACGTTATGCGCCATGATAAGCAAGTACGACATGGTGTCCCATGAAGTCTTTCCTACCTTACCAATCTTGTTAGCATCGTTGTGTCCAAGATAACAAATGTCACCTGCTACCAAGCGTTCCATAATAGGACCTTGGTGAGGCATTTCCATAGTAGAACCTTTTAGATTCTTATCATCAACACTCTTGCCCATTGAATACGTTAGTTTCTGTGGAGTAAAGTAGTTGTAATTGTACGACAACGCATAACCACCAGCCGCAACAAACGGACTTGCCGCATCAAAGCTAATGTTAATATTAGGATTGTGATGCTTTTGTAACTGACGCTTGATAGATGTCAAATAGCAAGCCCACTTCAATCGACCAATGCCCAAGAAGTGGATCCAATCCTTGTCAGCAATAAGACCATCTTCAATCAAGTCCAGCATACGATTCAACACACTAGGCATGTGCTTCATATTGATACCAGCAAATGCCCAACCTTCTAGCGTACGATCCTCAGTATAACCCATCTCTTTAACAGAAGCAGGCGTACTAAAGTGTTTGATAGTGTCATACCACAACTTAGAGTTATCAGGTGTGCTACCTGAGATAACATTTAAGAACTTGGTAGCACCTGGAACACGATGCTTCATAAAGTAATGAAGATTGTGAACTGAAATGTCTAAGGTATCTTCAAACTTAGTAAGTCCAGTCTTGGCACTCAATGGAGGTACTGCGGCAAACGCAGGTACGTCAAGTGTCATGGACCAATCTGAGGTGTGTTCTAAGTAGCGCAGGATTTCCTCACGGAACTTATCGCCTTCTGCACCTTTGATGTTTGCCCAATCCATCTTGATAACACCAGTTGCCAATTGGAAACCAGAGCTGTCGCCTACAATAATAGTCTTAGTACGATCGCGCTTGTGAATCATTGGCTCTTTGTCATCACAACGTGTTAAGTTGCGATCGGCATGCCCTGCTGAATACAATGCTACACCATAATGATAGTACGAGTCAGTTGGCTTTAAGAAATTTACACCTTCCAGCCCATGTTCAAACTTTGCAGGGATACGTTCTGTTGGCACAAAAGCTGGATCACTGGCAATCTTACCAAGTTGCTTGGTATAGAAACCACTAATGGCCGGCAAGTAGAAGGCATAGTTGCCTTCCATTGCTCGTTTAGTTAAGTCGATTGTCATTGTTGGGCAATTACAAGATATTCATAGTCAATAACGCCAGAGTCAAATTCAACCTTGGCAACCTTTTCACTGATACTAATAATCGGAGTACCTTGGCTTGCTGTTTTAAGTGCAAGCAATAAGCTTTGGATTGGAAGTGTTACTGGACGCTTTAATGTTTGCGTTGTATCTGCAAAAACAAACTTGCCAGCATGGCCGCCACCGGCTGCACCACCAAATGTAAAAATTAATTTGCCATTGTCTGTGCTTGCTACTAAGTTAGGATCAATGCTGGCATACAGGCCTGCACGTTGGCTCAGCTCACTAATTTTATTTGCCGCAGGCTTAACGACTACATCCCATGTAGTACCTTTAAAACTGCGTGTCTTGGTCTTCATTAAGTTAGTTGGAGTCAAACGATACTCGTCTTTGTTGCCATCTTTACCAGAGAACACCAAACGATCAATATCGCTCTTGTTGTTTGTACCTGTAGCAACATTACTATCCTCACTACGATACAGGCCACTTAGACCCACCATAAAGCTTAGGTTAAGCATACCAAACTTTTCTGGTAGTTCGTTCACTTTGTCTTTGCTGGTGGCAAGAACAGTTAAACTAGAGTCTTCTGGGTAAGCAGTGAACTTGGTAGTATCAGTATCTTGTTCAACTAGGATCTCATCAAATGTTCCTAGGCTGGCGATGTTTTTTGCTACATCAAGCACAATATCTTTTAGCATTGTAATAATTCTCCATTCATGTTATCAAGTATAATATAATTTAGATTTAAAGTCAAGAGCAGTCTTACCGTTTTAGGAAAACAAGTCATCAATAAATCCTCGGTCCTTACTGGCATTCAAGTCCCATTTCAGGACACCAAGTAAGTTTTCAATCTTGGAGTCAATAATGGTTTCCTCCATTGCCCCATGATCAAATGGCAATTGCTTGAACCAATCCGGGAGGTTCATCTCATCAATTGGATAAGCAATACTGTTAATCTGCATTGGGTTGGATCGTAGCTTGCACACAATGGCCTTTTGACCATCTGTAATGTCCATGCTACGACGGTCACCAAATGCGTCTTTGAATCTATTCCAGTTAATGGCGGCCATAGCATGACCAACGCCGCACTTGCCTGTCTTGACATAAACATCTGTGTGCTTGGTCAAGTTGTTGACACGCTTGGGCGTACCTTTCTCCCAACCGGGGCGACTTTTGAACTCCTCACGGAACTGTTTGACACGAGCCATTACATCATGTTCACTTTTACCTTCAAGTGTCATGGTAAGTGCTTCTTCCAAGAACCTTTGCATGAACTCTGGAGTATCTGCCCGCTTCATGTCAAGACCCATGGCCTTGAGCTCACCGGTGGCACCATCCTTGTCTTTACGCTTGCCTTCTTTGTCATAGATAAGAACAGCATAACGCTTCTTGGTCATGTAAATGCCTTTACTGGCAACCAGTTCACGACCAGCTTTGATAATCTCACCTTGACTAGCAGGAGCATTGAATGCAGTATTCATAAACGCAGGGAATGTATCATTGACCTGGTCTGAGATGGCATCGTATAACTCAATGATCTTTTCTCTGCTCCAATCAATCTCACCACGTTCAATTTGTTCTTTAAAGATTGGATATGCGCTAAAGTAAACAGAGTCAGTGTCACCATAGATAATGGCCTTACCCATGTGATCCTTCTCACCTGTTAAACAATCATTTACACTTCCTGCCATGTGTCTGGCAACAAGGCGCCCGCACAATGTTGTACTTTGTCCTAGTCGTTGATCAAAGAATCTTGAACCTGCATTAAGCAACGCACCATAAGCTGAGTTTAAGTTAATCTTCTTGACCAGTTGTCGCTTGTCCCAGAAGTCAAACATATCAGTGCCATATGCTTCCTTAGCCTTTGCTTGTAGCTCTTTACGTTCGGCATACCAGCGTTCTAGTAGACCTGGAATCACACCCTTACTGGAATAGCTGAAGATTGTGCCATTACCACTGATCATCAAGGGCTTGCCACCATGAAACACAAAGTCATATACTTGGGCAGAACTCATTTCACTGCTGGTACCATCTGACCAATCAACAACTTCTGTTTGTCCAATATCCCTAGCCATGACTGATTCATATTCAAAGCAAGCAAACTTGCCCTCCCAAAATTCTGCAATGCCTTTACCACTTGCAATGAACTCGTCAATGCCAGCAAGTGTACGGCTCTGTCGAACCTGACCAATAATTGTCTCGGGGCTCATGTTAAGAGCACGGATCAATGATGGATACAGACTGTTAATGTCCATACTTCCAATCCACTCATGCATACCTTGTTTGGGTACAGCAACGTATGCACCTGCCGCGGCATTGTCTTTGACATCATCACTGCGCCTTGGACGATCTGGAACTACCATGCCTAGCCTATGTGCTTCATTAATAACAGCTTGATCAGTAACTGCCACTGCACCTAGCGTGGCACGTAGCCCTACACAGTTGGCATGACTAATAAGATTAGTAAGCTCAATAAACTTTAGCTTGTCATCCAGTTTCTTAAGCAAGATAACGTCTTGCCTGTTGTAAGCAATAAACTTTTCCCAGTCGTTATTGTATAACTGATCCAGTGTGCCTTCATAAGGAATCTTGTTCTCACCAAGTTCATACTCACCAATGGCATCCAAGCGATAGGTGTGCATCTCGTGATAGTTGTACTTTCGGTACAGTTCAAGATAGTCCAGGTGAACACGACCAATAGGATCATATGTTTCTAATGTCTTACCATACTTTTCAAATTCACGCTTTTTAGGGAATTGGTCCCATAGACAAATCCTGCGTGTATGCTCTTTGCCTAGTATGCGTGTGATGCGATTGGTAGTGTAAGGAATATCAAAGCCTTCACTGTTCCAACCACTTAGTACATCTGCATCATCTATCAGATCCAGAAACATTTCCAACATTTCTTTTTCGTCTGCACACAAGATTGTATCGTCAAACTTTGATACAATATCTTTGGCCATTTGGTCTGTCATTGCATCTGGTTTAAGAACTAATGTAATAGTTCTGTTCAGCCATTGTAGGTGTGCAGTGATGGCGGTGATATAATTGAAAGGATCATCAGGTGGCGCAAAGCCCTTTACCTTGTCATACGATACCTCAATGTCAAAGAATGCTACATGTAAGTTAGGTGCATCCTGACCACCATACACTTCTTCCAAGCAACGATTAAGCGGCTTGTAATCACTCTCACACAATTTCTTGTTGTTGTGGATTCTACGTTCTTTGTCAAAGGCCGCGGCATTGCTCAGTAGGATACGGCTAACAGCATCACCGGCAATGTTCTTATACTTGCCTTTGCCGTCAGGATAGTATAACACATACCTTGCAGGGTACTCCTTGAGTATCCTCTTGCCATCCACACGTTCTACTACGTGGATGATTTCTTTTTTCTTATCGTGATATGCGTCAACAAACATGTATTATGTATTTCTCTTTAGTAGAAGTTTCTAGCCAGCGCATCGCGCAACTTTTCTGGATCAACTTCAATCTCAAGTTCTTTGAGTGTATTAGTCATCACATGCTCTAGATCATCAAAACGATAGATAGAGTTGTGTAGACTTAGGAAGCCAGCATGTTGGGCCGCCGCATAGGCTTCTGGTCCCCAACCAAAGGTGCCATACAAGACACCTCGATAGCTACGCTTTTCATCAAGTTCACCTCGGCATAGCTTTTCAACTACAGCACAGAATGCCCATAGTTGTTCTTCCGGTTCAAGACTTGAGAAGTACGAATTGGCCATTTGCTGCCAGCTGTCAGAAGCCTTGGCAAACTCTTTACCAGATTCATGTAGTGCATCTAGCACTTCTTGTTTTTTAATATCATCGTTCATGTGCTAGTATAACAGATTGTTAACTCCATGTCAACTTGAACAATGCCGCTTCGTCTTGACTTTCAAACACAAAGGTCCTGCCACGATGCCTCCAGTGAGCCTTGCATTCTAGATTCAACCAATTGGCGATGTCAATGGCATTGCCATTGGATCTTAGGCTTGGCAATTCTACCTTGGTCCATCCACATGCACTTACCAGCATGTTGGTCAGGACCTCAAAGTCATGTTCCTTGGCCAGTTCTTCACCAGCTTGATCAAGATACTGTATGTCCCATTGTTGTTGTACAGCAGTTTTAATAATATTTGACATTACGAACCAAACCTTAAAATAAACATCATTGCTTCCTCTGCATCGTTAAAAGTTACTTCTAGAACAGCTGACAAAGATTCAGTATTCCGATACCTCACTTCGTATGCCGCACTGGGGCAATGCATATTCAACCAAATCTTAAGAATATCAAAACCAGGAAGTGGCGGATAACATCCTCGTGGTAAGTTGTATGGAAAGCAATCACAGATCCAAAGATCGTTCAGTCTCCACGACTTAACTATTTCAACCGACCAGTCATTGTCCATGTCATGACCATCTAAGAGTATACAACATTATAAACTGTTGAGCTTCTTCAGCAGACTTGAACTGCCAAGTATTGTAGCTGATCCTGCGAGCATTTGAATTTTCATTTGTCCAGTTGAGTACTTCTTCTATTTCATATGGCTCTATTATAACGCCAACAAACTGCTCTGCTTTATGCTCGGGGTTTTCGACCAGTTGAACAACATGTCCCCAGCTATTAGAGCGATGTTCGTATACGGCCTTGAACCATTTCATTTGTATACTACTACACCCTGTTATAACATTCTAATTAGGCCAACGCTGTCAATTGTGGTCAACAAAAGATAGTTAGCCAGCATGCCAAAAGATTTCCTAGTCCAACTAGCCCAAGCATACATAGCACAGCCAAGGATCCAAATGGGATAAAGAGTAAGAAGCGGTGGAGTGGGGACTGTGACCGCCATAGTAATACTGCAACCAATGCTAATAGCCCAAGCAAGCAACTCAACAGCAAAGCGAATTGGGTTAGACTTAAAGTCATCTTGAATCCACTCCAGTGTTGGTCTAAGAACAGTATCTAACATTACACTTTGTTTTTAGTGACAATTAGAATTTCTTCAACAGCTTCCAAATCACTTTGATCCTTATCAAAGTCGCCTTTGAATGCCTTGGTAATAGCTTTGGTTAGGACCGCAGGCTTAATTTCCATTTCTTCAGCAATGGCCGCTACCGTTTCTTTAAGGCCCACATTAAGGTCGTCAATTTCTCGTTTGACCTGGACGCCTTCTTGGATCACTTTAGTAAGTTTGGCAATTTGTTCTGGTGTAAAGCTCATGATATCTCCTGTTAATGTTATCTACATGACAAGTGTACACTAACCTAACGTAGAAGTCAACTGGTTCTTCGTTCAATATCTGCTTCGTCACACTGGCTACCAAATTGGATCTCGATAATCTTGCATGGTGCTGTAAAAGGATTTGATAGCTTATGCCATTCTCCTACTGGTATGTCAATTTGATCATGTGGTCCAAGAGAACGTGGCAACGAGTTGTCATCAAGTACATTACAATTACCTTCAACTACATGCCACAGTTCATTTCTGTACTGGTGTTTTTGCAAACTCAAACTTTGTCCTGGTTCAACAACTAATTCTTTAACCTTTGTACTTGGTCCAGATATCAAATGCTCGTACAGCACACGATAGTTTCCCCAGACTCGTTGAGTAACAGGTTGCTTCCAATCTTGTAAAAAGTTGCTACTTGATCCGCGCTTGTCTTCCCCACCTATGCCAAATTTAAAGATGATGTCAGTGACTGACATTTCAGGAATGTTAACAGCGGTACGATCTCCTCCATTGGCAAAAATAATTTGGTCGTTGGGGAATTCACGTTTTACTCGTTCAAGTAAACCAATGGCGCTATTGTCGTAATCTTCCCAACTCATAACATCGTCAACCTGCCGAAGATTACGCACAACTTCTGCCCTATGATGCCAAGGCATAAACGCCGCACCCTTTTTTCGAGCAAGCCAAGTATCGCTATTGACACCTACTATTAAATGATTACCTAGTTCACGTGCTGACTTGATCAATGCGATATGACCAGCATGTATTGGGTCAAACCCTCCTGAAATTACTACCACTGTTTTCATTTTATATTCCGTACTTGTTTACAAAGTTAGTTATCAATTGTGAATGACCTTGTTGAATATGCTTGTAGTTATAATCAACAATATCTTTTACACTAGCACTAACTTCTAATTTTTTCTCATCAGACCAACTGCAAATTTCTTTGATTAAATCAAGCACTTTGAAAAAGCGTTGTGTGTCGCTTGGTTCATCATCATAGCTCTCGTCCCATACATTATCAAATGTTTTAAATCCCTGATCTCTTAGAGCTTTCAAGCTACCTCTTGCTCCGAACATGATAAAAGGTTGTTTATACATGATTGGCTTATAACTTTTTTCAGTTAAGTGTACAATATTTGTAAAAAAGTTTGTTTCAGCAATTAGATTAACAAGGCTGTCGTTATAAAATTGTTCAGTTGAGTCTAACTCATCAAACATCAAGTTTAACTTATGATTATCTGTGTCCAACACAAGTGGCAGCTTTGCTTCAATCTGATTCAAGTCTTCATCTGTAATAGTATTTTCAATATTTAGACGGTTGAAAAACTTTTTTGCATGTTCGGAATAGGTTCCACCATTGTCAATTTCTAATTTAGAAAAACTAATATAAAATTGATCAAGAAGGTTATGCTTATGTAGATACGCTAGCATGAGTACTCGTTGTGCCTGTGAACCCCAACGTCTATTAAACATTAAAAACGACTTTGATTTCTTAGTAACATTGTACTCTATGTTTTTCTTTCTTGCAAAATCTTTGTAAGCATAAAAATAAAATGGCAGGTATTCAAATCTCAATCCTTCGTTTGACTTGTTGTTGCGAGTGCAGTAATCGTTATAAACTTCTTGGCAATTTGGACTGCATGTTAGATATATTACTTGACTCATTGGTAAGCCACTACTTCGAAAGTATGTTTCGATTTGGTGCAAGTCTTGGTCCCTTAGGGGACTTTCCATTGGTATAGTTATTAGCAGGTATGCTGTTTTATTTTTAATGCGATTAAAAACAACTGCTGGCATTTGGCTACAACCAAGCACACCACCCAACTTACCCGAGTTAAAGAATTCTTCTACGCTGTGCCACCAGTAATGGTTATATTCATATACAAATATCTCGGCTGGTAAGTGGGATGTTGATCGAGTGCTAACAAGATCAAATTTTCTTAATAAGGTATAGCAATTTGAATTTTGCAATTCCCCTCTCAATTCATTATCTGCTTTATTAACGTTAACTAAACCAGTTGCATTTGCCAAATCTAATATGTTAGGCAAACTGTTATTTGGTATTGGATAATGTGGTCCTATCCAGTCAAATACAAAATTAACTCTTTTTCTCATAGTCTGTTACACTTTTGCTATTTAAAACATACAACGCATCGCAACTGTCTTTAAATTGTTCAGTGTAACCCAACGACTCCATTAATGCCCTAAATTCATTATATGTTGTTCCAGTATTGTACATATCAAACTCACTTATCTCAGCCCATACGATATTGGGCCTAGACATGCCAATCGCACTGAATACTTGATGTTCGGCACCTTGTACATCAATATGAATAAAGTCTGGCCTCACATTGTGTACAGAACAAAATGTATCTAGTGTGATGCTAGGGACCGTATAACCATCGCCCCACTTCCAACGGTCATTTAGCAAGTTAGGTCCAGGTTCGCATACGCTACCCGACCATGGCCATTCTTGCCCATCTAATACCGCGCTAGGATAAAATGTTAAATTGCCATTGGCATTAGATACAGCCATGTGGTAATAGTTTATATCATGTTCAACTGCTGTTTGTTTGTTTTGTGTTTCCCATACACTGGCACATTCGAAAGCATAAAATGTAGCTTCTGGCAAATGTGACTTAATACGGCGTGTATCGTTTAAGTCTGCGGCACCGATGTCAAACACTACTGCGTTGGGTTTTAGGTTATTAACTAACCATGTTAAATTAAGATTGCTCATTGGTAACCTTTATTGAATTCCATATGTTTTTTATAATATCATATAGATATAAATCATCACTATGGTTTGACCCAACCATCCTGTTGTGCTCATACTCAAACAGTTGTTTATTATGTTCTAGTATTGGCTTCATCTTATTTTTCATTTCTAATAAATCAATGTTGCTAAGTTGTGACAATTTTTTTAGTTCGAGCCCAATGGCCTTAGCACGATCTTCGACTAGTGGCATATTGTCATAACTTTCATCCCAATAGTCACTGAAAGTTTGATAGCCTTGCTCTCTAAGACCTCTAAGAGACCCAACGCTAGACAAAAGCATAAATGGATGTCCGATAGAAACTGGCTTCCAAGTTTTTTCAGAGTAAAAAAGCACATTAGGGTCAATTAGTGTTTCGGTGACTACTGATAAAAATGTATTGCGATAATGTTCCTTAATCATGCTAGATGCTGGATGCTGAGTATAGTTTTCGTTTTCCAATTTCATATCTAATACCATTGGCGTTAGTTGATCTAATAGCATTGCTGATTTAAGTAAGTCTGGGTCTTGGCAATCTTTTATTAAAATTTTAGAATTTGGATCGCGTTCTCCCATATAACTTACTATTCCATTGGAAAGTAAATTTTCTTTTATTAAATTGCAGACTAACAGGCAACGATGATAATGCGGATTGCGATTATAATTTAAGAACAGCTTTGATCCGGGAACATAATCCACTAACTGTTTATTTGGTGCAACCCAGGTAATAAACGAATTGGTTGGTATAAAGGTAAAGTTGAAATCGTCCAATGGTTTTCTTAGATTAGCATGAATATAATATACTTGATTAGCATTTAATCCTGCGTCGACGCACCACCTTTCTAATATTTTAAAATCGTCTTTACACCGAATTTCTCCACTTGTTCCCTCCCATGGAAACACTAATACTATCTTGGCAATACCTTCATAGACATCGTTTAAAACTCTGTTGCTTACCTCGCTAAAGCCAATTTTACTGTGTAATTTAAAATAATTACTACTTTTAATAAAAATTGGAAAAATGTACGGATCCCCTGGTAGTATTTCGTCTAACAATGTAAATTGTACATCTTTGTTCCTTGACAAGAACTCTTCACCATTGGCAGGAAACATGCAGACTTGATCTTTTGTTAAGGTGGTATGATCAATGCCTGCTGGAAAATTAAACCATTGGTTTTCATGGGTAGGCGGCAACTCTCCTTTTTCGTAATACGATTTCAGGCTAATGCTATTAGGAATCCACCAGTTATGTCTTTCACTCCAGGTCTGAAATGCCAATGTTATTTTTTTATTGCTCATTTATCTGACTTTCAATCCAGTCGTATGTTTTATTCAATCCATACTCCAAGTTCTCACCAGGTGCCCAACCAATTGTTTCTCGAATAAGTTTGTTGTGACTGTTACGTCCCATAACACCCATTGGTCCGTCTACATTTCTAATAGACACATTCTTATATGCTAGCTTGGCAATTAACATGGCCAAATCATTGATGCTAATCATGCGCTCGCTACCCAAGTTTAAAGGAAACTCACAGTCACTGGCCATGATACGATGTATGCCTTCAACACATTCGTCAATATACAAGAAGCTACGAGTTTGATTACCTGGTCCCCATATTTCTATTGTGCCGCCTTTTGTACATTGTGCCACCTTGCGACACAAGGCCGCAGGTGCTTTTTCTTTTCCGTTATTCCAAGAACCCAGTGGCCCAAAGATATTATGGAAACGAGCAATACGTGCCCTAATGCCATAGTTGCGAGCATAACTCATATACAGGCGTTCACTGAAT
>Ga0114975_10000946_pt1 | contig 21256 bp, 15 predicted proteins | sample S_130626_EF_Meta_FD_87031 | JGI IMG/M metagenome (GOLD analysis project Ga0114975, IMG submission 87031) | Freshwater microbial communities from Lake Simoncouche, Canada to study carbon cycling - S_130626_EF_MetaG | ecosystem: Environmental > Aquatic > Freshwater > Lake | place: Lake...
CCTCGTAGAGGATTTCCATGCCAGCACGGTCAAAGGTAAGATTTTCTTTTAAGTAAGCCATTTTATTTTTCAATTAGCTACCAATGTTGCTTTTGGTGTTAACAGATGACTTACCACTAGTGGTAGAACCTTCTGCTTTGGAAGCACCAGCTTTGGTTGTGTAACCTTTGGTCTTGGCACCAGGAACATTTTCAAAGTTGCCAGCACCGGGTAGGTTGCCTTTACCTTTGGAGTATGCATTAGTTGGCTGTGGAGTTGGCTTGCCGTCAGCAGCTTGTTCTGAACCACCTTTAGCGATGTTACTAGTAGTACCACCCATGTTGTTCGACTTGGCTACAATGCTTTGTTTGTTGATTGCGGCAGACTTACCGGCAGCAACTTCTCCGCCTTCGGACTTGTTGCTAGGCATAGCTACTTTTTCAACGTACTCACGTACCATTTCTTCGCCTTCGTCGCCGCCGAAGTCTGGATCATCTATACCGTCGTTGTGCTCTGGCTCATGCATTTCGTCGCCCATCAATTGGTCAAACTCAGCTTTTAGTTCGTCTAAGGCTGCTTCCAAGTCCATAACGCGGTCTTCTAAGCCTTCATCGCCTTGGCCTTCTTCGCCTTCTTCACCTGTTTCGTCGTCCATGTCCATGTCCATTTCGCCGCCTTCTTCTTCGCCGGCTTCGTCGTCCATGCCCATTTCCATGCCCATTTCATCGTCTTCAGCTTCTGGTAAACCTTGTTGATCATCTTCAATGTCTTTGACTAGTTCTTCAACTTGATTGCCATCACCGTGAACCGAATCTTCAAAATCGTTCTCGTCGATTAGGTTCTCATAAATCTCACGTGACTTTTCAACAACTATTTGGTGAAAGAGTTCACGTGCTTGGTCTTCTTGCTCATTGATAATAAGTTCAATTAGCTTCTCGTATTGGTTCATAGGGTATCTCCTTAGTAATTAAGTGTTCGCTTAAAGATATTTACATAATAATGTAATATTATGCTTTAAATGGTGGTATTTTGAAGTATTTTGATTAGATTCCAGGCATTGCACCTGGTTCTGCCGCAGGACGATACTGTTTAGCAATGTCCTCAATTTCTTTTTGATGTTCAAATTTTCTCAGATCGTTCATGATCCTCAGGCGTTTTATTTGTGCCAATGTCAATCTGCTTTTGCGAACGTCAGACATTTTCTGTACAGAATCATCATCTTTTTCTGTACGGAAGCCTTCTGCTGATTTAAGATTGTAAAGCTCAGTAATAAACATATAGTGTATTTACCAAATGAGTTACATTACACCAGGCATAGATGCAGGTGCCGCTGGTGCTCCCGGAACAACTCCTCCTACACCACCAGGTACGCCGCCAGGTCCTGGCATGCCGGCTTCTGCGCCCGGTACACCGCCTTCTGGGGGAATAGCTTCAACTGTTGACATATCGTTGCTGATAGCACCAGGAGTAATACCCACACTGCGTAATCCAACATCGGTAGCTTGTTCAGCTGACTTGGTTTCGCCTTGCTCTTCCAGCCACATTTCTTCGTTTTCTGTCATTTCTTGCTCATTCAAGCCTAGATAACGTTTCATCAAGAATCTCTTAGAGAAGTATTGGAACTGCTCTAGTTGTGTATAAGTTGATATTCTGGCTGCATCAATTTCAGTCTGACGATATTGTGCAAAGTTTTGTGGTTCGTTCAGCTTTAGTTCAAACAACTGACCGTCAATGTTTATGCCTCTCCAACGCATGAACATCTTGAACTCTTTGTCTAACACACCAACAATCATGTTTTGTAGTCTGATACAATAACGATTAAAACGCCATTCTTGAATCAGTGCTGTGCCCACACGCCCGTCATTGACTGCTTGTGTACCATCATCTGCACCTGTGGGCAAATAGCTACTGGGAATACGCAAGCCACGGAATAGCTTGTTGGTAAAGAAACGCAAGTCTGTGATTTCGCCTAGGTTTTGTCCACCTGGCAATACTTCAACTTTACTTCCGCGTCCTTCTGCAGTCTGCGGAAAGAAAAAGTCTTCATTGGTACTAATAGGATTGTAAGTGGCATCCATCATGTTGCTACCGCCACCTGTTTGCGTAGGTATTCTACGCTGGTTGATTTCATTTTTAACACGGTCAACAAAGGCCATGGCCATGTGGCTGGGCATGTTACCTACGTCAACATAGAAAACTCTACGCTCTGGAGCACGTTGTACACGATAGATAATGATTGAATCTTCTAGCAATTCTTTTTGTTTAAACACTTTAAAGATGTTTTCTAACACACTGTTACCAAATGGCCAGAACAAGTCCAAGCCTTCTGTCAAACTCAGATGTACCACGTGTTCAGCATTGATTGCCATTTCGTTTTGTGCATGGCCAAATCTACTGCCGCCGGCAAATGGTGCATTAGGCTGTACATAAGCACCGCTAGGGCCGCCCACTTGTGGATGGTTAGCATAAGTGTCGCTGGTAGTAACTGCTGTCACTGTCAAGTTTTGCAAGTTGGGTGCAATGTCTTTGATAATGTACTGTTCAGGCTCTTTGCCTTTGGCTTCGTTTACAATGATTTTGACCACTTTACTCATTTCAACCCACATGAGTTGGAATGTTTCTGGGTCACGCACAAACACCTGATCGCCGTACTTTAGTGTATTACGCACAATCTTAAAGATACGTTTATTAAAGTCATTGAGTGTGATCCACTGTTGCAATTGTTCTTTGATAATATCAACTTCAGTATCTGTAGGCTTTTCTTTGTAGTCTATGTTGAACGGTAATTTTGTTGTTGGCTCAGGTTGGCTACTGAATTCAGAAAGAATATCCAAGGCAGCATTGACTTCACTGTCCATGTCCATTTGTTCGTACTGATTGTATCGTTCTAGACGATTTGGGTGCCCGATATACACTTCAGGCAATGTGCTCTGATAGTTTCTATAGCTGGGGCTATGGCCTTGCCCACCACTGATCGGGCTGATCATAGCGGTATTTGGGGCTTTAAAATACTTTTTCCAAGACATGGTTAATCTCTCTAATTAGCTGTATTTATTCAGTATTAACGGGGTTTCATTTAATAACTGTTGTTTAGTAGCTGTTGGTTAATACTCTTGTTGTCACTGCTGACACTGACCAAATCACTGACTTTTGCCAGACTTTCTCTCATTATGCTGGTATGCTCACGCATCAAATCACTTAGTACTGCATTAGTTTGTTCTATTGTTTCTTTAAGTGTAACTGCCATTGGAACTTCTGTTGGTACTGGCATTGCAGGTTGTTTTGCTTGTAATACATTAGCACTATCTAATGTCATCTTGAGATCAGATAAAAATTGTGTAAATCCTACATCTAAGCGATCTGTTGGTCGTTCCACAAACGATCTAGCCATGTTTTCTATATTTTCAATTCCAGTCAGCTCTGGCTTTTGTTTAGCAAATACTGGTTCAGGTTCTTTGGCTACAGCAGGAGTAGCAGGCACAACTGGCACTGGTTCAGGTTCCTTGGGCACCGCCGGAGTCATAGGCACAGGTGGTGGTGTAGTCTCTTTAGGTACTGCAAGTGTAACATTAACAGCCGGCACCGGTTGCGGTTCTGGTTCCTTGGGTACTGCAACTGTAGCAGGTACAGGTGTTGGCTCTTCTGGAGCCATTGCCATGGCCAGAGGTGTTTGAATATTAACCGGAATTGATTTTCCATCCGGAAGCGGAACTACAGCTTCAGAACCGTGTAGTTTTTCTATAAATCCACTAGACGGACCTCGTGCTATCCCGCCACGTGCTTTGCCTTCTTTTTCTTTAAACCATTCTCTGAAACCACCAATTAAACCACCAACCAATCCACCGCCTACTGCTCCTACTACACTACCAGCCACTGTACCAATAACTGGTAACGGAACAGATGCTACACTACCCAGTGCTACACCACCAACCATTGCGCCAGTGCCTGCACTTTCTAATGCGGCTCCGCCCACTCTCTTTACTTTGTCAAAAGTACTTTCTACAGGTTTGCCGTCGGCACCAAGTTTAGTATTTTTAATTTCAGCTTGAATTTGTCTAAATGTAGTATTAATCTCTTCAAGCATTTTAGCTGTCACTGTTGAATACCCTGCAATCAACGGATCTAGTGCTTTTTGCAGTGCCAATGTTAAATCCTGTGCGGCTTGTGCCGCTTTGTGAACCGATTGAGTTAATTCATCTGAAGTAGTTTTTTGTGCGGCGGCATTTGCTTCTCCAGATCTTATAGCCTCTGCTGTCCAAGTCCTTCTGAATTCTAATTCTCTACCCATTTCTTCGGCCACTGCTTGTGCCGCTCCGCCTACATTGGCAAATCCAGCAATTCCAATCTCTGTAGCACCCGCATAGTCTTTACGCTGTTGTTCTGCATTTTTGGCACTAATTTCACGTGCTGTTATTTCATTTAACTCGCCTCGCTGATAGGTCTGATAATAATCATCCCCTGCATTTTTCAATCCTGAACTCATGGATTCCATGATAGCACCTGTTTTGTTAATAACGTTACCGTTAAAAACAACTCTGTCCATAAAGTTTTTACGTTCCTGCTCGCTCATGTTTTCCATTGCACGAAGTGTTGCGGCACGCTGTTTAGGCTCCAACTTGGCTAGATTTTGTGCAAACGCCAGTTGTGTAGCTTGTTGTCTAACTTGTTCTGATTTTTTCTTGGCATCTTCTCCGCTGATTGCCGCAATAGTACGTAGGTTTTCAGCATATCGTTTAGTTGATTCTGCAACTTCTGCATCTGTTGCTTTTAGTGGGCCGCCTGCACCTGCCATTCGTTGCATGGTATCTGCTACCAAACTAGCCTGTTCTTCAAAGCTGTATCCTAAATTAAGCAATTCTTGTTTCATGGCGGCACCGCCAGAACGCAATGCTCCGCCAATTCGTTTAACACCGTCTGTTACACTGAGTCCTGCTCCTGCAATAGTTGTGCTGTTGGCACTAACAACATTTGAAAATTGATCAACGTTTAATCCAGCATCGCCAGCGGCATCCCTCATGCCCTGTAACCCATCAGCAAACAGTGCGCCAGATGCAGATGTACGTTGGTATGCCGATACAGTTTTTTCTAATTCTTTACTGAGTACTTCTATGCCAAACTTAGCCAACCTGCTGGTCGAATTGCCCATGAAACCCAGTGCCACACCGGCAACTTGTGCGGCAATACCCAGGCCTCGCAGGGCTGGCTTAGTTGATCCAGCCGCAATTTGTCCTACACCTTGAATACCGGCTGCGGCAGCTTGTACACCTTGATTGGCTACATCTACTGCACCGCTCATTAACCCAGCAGATAGTGTAAAACTTGATTGTCCGCTTTGCACACCTTTGACAAATCCGCCTGTGGCACTGGCAACAGAATTTCCCACTTGTGCAGACATTCTGGCAAAGCCTAGAGCCGCGTTTGACATCGCGGCATTGAGATTTTGCCGAATTTGATCAGATGTTAGTTCATTGCGCTTTTCACGTAGTAACTTTTCTTCGCCTGCGTTTGTTGTGGCATCAATTTGATCTTCAAGATCTTTAATAGAACTTTGAAGACTATTATACTCAGCAGTTTGCCCTTTTAATAACTTTTCAACCACTCTGCTGGCAGAACTGGTTTCTTTAAGACTCTTGGTTAACTTTTCTAAAGCCTCATTGGCCTTGATTATTCGTTTGGCTTCAATATCAGCTTCCTGGCTCCTGCCAGATCGTGCGATGGCATCAGCTAATGCTTCACTCAGTCTATCATAATCAATATCGGCCATAAAATCCCTGATAAATATTGTACTCAATTATATTTATAGGAAATTCGAACCATGGAAAATCAGCGCCAAAACCCCTTAGCCGGGCACTTTCGCCAGCCTGCAATTTATCTCACTTTACCCAGTCAAGGTCGATGGTGGGGCGAAAATGCATTGGATATGCCTGCTAACCGTGAATTACCCATTTACCCAATGAGTACCAAGGATGAAATTACTTTGCGTACTCCAGATGCCTTGTTGAACGGGCAGGGCTTGATAGATGTAATACAAAGCTGTTGTCCTAGCATTAAAAATGCTTGGGAAATGCCCAGTGTAGATGTTGACTCTGTGTTGATTGCCATACGTATTGCCACTTACGGCAACAGCATGAGTTTTGACAGCAAATGCCCACATTGTGGCGAAGATAACACACACGATGTGGATCTAGGTAAACCTTTAAGTAGCTTACAGTGCCCGGACTACAGCAAATTGATGCATTACAAAGACTTGAAAATTAAATTCAAACCACAGCATTACTTTTCGGTTAATAAATCCAATATGATGGAATTTGAAGAACAAAAGATTATGAGTTTGTTAAATGCCACTGACATGGATCCAGACGATCGATCCAAACAGCTGACAGATAGCATGGGTCGATTATTTGATTTTGGTATTACTTCTTGTACGCAAAGCACAGAATATATTGAGCTAGATGACGGAACTAGAGTCACAGACGAAGAATTTATCAAAGAGTTTTATAAAAATGCCGAAAGCGCAGTGATCACACAACTACAGAAGCAAGTTGCCAATTTTGCCACGCAGGCCAAACCCGACGGACTCAACCTGGGTTGTCAAGAATGTGTCAAAGAATACAAAGTTGACTTAACATTTGATTACTCAAATTTTTTCGCCAAAGGCTTTTAACTTTAACCACTGATGCAGAAGTCATTGCGTTCTTGGAACGTTTTGACAAAGAGGTAAAAGCCTTAAAGGAAGAAGTACTGCGTATGTGCTGGTATATGCGAGGTGGCATATCCTTTAGTGAACTCATGGAGATGGGCAGTGCAGAACGCGAAATAATTGCAGAAATTATCAAGGGCAATTTAGAAACTACTAAAGAAACACGTTTACCGTTTTTCTGATATAGTCGCAATAAGACATTTATCTTTTCTTCTATCACTGTAAGACTTGCAAGCAAGTCTATTGCTTCGCTTGTCGCTCAGCAATCTTTTTTTTCATCTAACCTGTTTAAGGGTTATTACTTTTAATAATTCTAATCTCTTAACGATATTATCTAGATGTAGATCACAATTCGGCCCAGCAGGACAAAATTGTGATTGATGCATTATCTGAGTGCTCTCTTCACACTAACTAAAAAAGATTATGTATTGCTACACACGGAAGCGGTCATCCTGTACTCCCTACTTTAGATTCGATTATGACGGTACATTGCGCAAGCTCTAGTTAGCAAACTTGTCAATGCATGGGTTGTATCTTTTTTACAGAGCCCAAATCTTTCAACGCCTTACGTTAGCGTCTGCCGTGTAGCGCCTAAGTCTGCGGGTGTTATTTCACACACACTCAATAGGAATCGAGGTACCTCGATTAAACAAAGCTACGATGATATTGTGCCTTAGTGGCTGGATTCACATAATTGTTGTATTGTACTGACGTTAGCAGTCCAAAAGGTTTCAAAGTCTTGGATTATCCAGGGACCATAAGTGGGAGAGATATACGTGGTGTAATTGGAGTTTAGTGATAGACTTGGTGTCGGTTGAGTGGCTATAAAGCTGCCTTTGCGGCTGAACTTCATGATCAATACGTTAAAATCTTTGCTATCTGCAACTTCTAACAATTGGCCAAGCCACTTTTCTAGGATAGGAACTGATCCTTGATACAGTTGATGAAATGGGAAATCCGCATAGTTCTTTGCTTCTGCATTGAAACGGCCCCATGATGCTGGCGGAACAATGTCTCCTTTAAAACTTTTAATCTGACTTTCGTCAAGAGTGTCTTTTCTAAAAGAGTTTGTGCCTCCTATGTAAGCACCACTGTGCGGCGCACGAATAAAAGAAGCCGAATGCTGGGCAGACAGAAATTTTGCTATCTGTAATTCCCAACTATTACCTTTTCTTTTACTTTTTGATCCGCTCATTGAATGTTACCTTGTTTTATACTTAGTGTATATATCTGTCGTACGTAAAAAATTAACTACGTGCATGGTGGGTATTAAGTTTACCAGTTCTTAAGTATTATAATTATTATAGATGTTCGTCCACACACGTAGTTAAATCTCAACGTCAGATCCGTATGTAGTAAATCCGTTGCTCTTGGTAACACGCAAGATATTCTCTACTCGTGCTACCAATTCATCTCTGTGACTCACTAACCATACGCTCTTTTTACTATCTCTGCTGATTTTCTTAAGGATAGCCAATGAACTTTCCATTCCACTGGAATCTAATCCTGAATCAACCAGCTCATCAACAAATAATAAATTGATCTTTTGGTATAGGCTTTCCCAAACATCACGGAATGCCCAGCTCAAGCTCAAAATCAATCTGTTGCGCTCGCCTCTGCTTAAATTGTCAAAGTCTAGGTCTCTGCCTAGTTCTGTGATACTCACAGTTAAATCATTTTGGAATGCCACCTGATGCGGCAATCCTATTTTTTCCAAGTAATAGCTCAGTCTAGTATTCAAGTAATTTAAGTTTTGATCTATAATCTTCTTGCGAATGAAACTATCTTTGTTGGTTAATAGTTTTAACAAGAACTCCTCGTGGTCTCGAGTGCTAGTTAGTTGATTCATTAGATCATAATTGATTTCTTCTAGAGCAGTCTTGGTCATTTCTTCAATCTGCTCTGCATAAGGATCTGTTTCATTTTGCTTGTTGGCTAAACTGACCTGCAGGTTGGCCAGGGTAGCACGATGCTCTACTGCATCTGCTTCGCGATCGTAGAATACTTGCGGTTGTGTACCCAACTCACCAACTTCGGCAACAGCTTTTGTTAGTTCTTGTGACTGTTCCGTAGTGGATGCAAGTTGTGCTTGTGCTTCGGTCAGTGCTTGTTTTTTATCTGTTAGCAATTGTTCTTGTCGGTCATTATGAAATGCTTGTCCACAGCTATGGCAAGAATGATTTTCTAATGCTGTGATTTCTTTTTCAATACGTTCAATGTCTTTTGTTTCGCGTTGCTGATCTAATGTGCATCTTTTAATTGCGGCTGTTAGATCGTTGATATCCTTACGCCGTTGATTGTAAATGTCCAACGCACGATGTGCCGCAATTTCAGCGTCAATGTCAATTTGATTCAATTGATCATACGCTAATTGCAGTTGATTGCATTCTTCTGTGTGTTTGTTAACCCACATTGTTTGCCTACGCCGTTGAGCCGCAATTTGTTCTTCGATGCGTTTGTTAGCATCTATAACTGCTTTGATACGGAATTCTTCTTGCTGTATGCCATCTTTGGAAGCACGTACACGTTCTTTGAGTACTTCTGCTTTTTCACTAAGCAAAGTAATGCCTAGCAATTGCTCAATGATTTCACGTTGCTCATTGGCTTTGAGACTCAAAAACGGTTCTGTGTAGGTGTTTAGTGCAACAATGTGTTTGAACATGTTGTGGCTCATGCAAATCAGCCGTTCAATTTCTGATTGTGTTTCTCTACTGTCGCCTTGACTTTCGTCTGTGATTTCACGCTCAACATCTGCTACATAAAACTTCATTATGTTGGGCTTGCGACCACGTTCAATTTTGTAGTCAGTGCCATCCTTTTCAAAATCAACAGTGACCAACATGTTTTTGCCGTTGGTTCTATTGATCAAGTTATCTTTCTTGATGTTAGTTAATGCATTTCCGTAGAGAGCATAGCTCACTATGTTTAGTAATGCACTTTTGCCTGTGCCATTACGTGCACCGCTATCATCTCCACCCAAGTCCAAGTTCTCACCTAGAATCAACGTTAGATCATTGCGATCCAAGTTGACACTTTGTGTAACGTTGCCAATAGAAAGAAAGTTTCGAGCTGTAACAGATTTTATTTTAATCATCAGAGGGTTTGATAAATTTCTAGTAGTATTTTGTTATTGTATTGTTTGCTGTCAATGTTGGTCAATTGATTAGAAACAATTTGATCCACACTTTGGAAAGCAATGTTGCCTTGTGCAACCATGGAGTCTAAATCCACAGACGACTGCGGAATAAGTTTAATTTCCCTTAACCGATGGCTGGCCATGAATGTTTCTTTGATAAAGCTGGCTTCTTCGTAGCTGATGTCGATATCCAAGTTAATTCTGGCATGCATATTGAGTTTTAGCAATTGGTCAGGGCGATCTAGTACATTACTTAAATTGTACACACGATAAAGTGGTTGATCGGGCCAGGCATGATACTCCGGCTCCTTGCCCCACTCAAGAATCATAACACCACGCTCGTCATCGCCGGCATCTGCGTAGTTGTGAGGAAAGCAATTGCCAATGTAAGTGATGTTCTTTTTAGTTTGGCGTTTGTGGAAATGCCCAGTGAATACGTGTTCAAAGTTATTGAAGTCTTCACGACGTACTTCACCGTGGTCGGGCATTTCTACCATGGCATTCATCATGTACCCAGGTAGTTCAAAGTGCCCAAACATGTACTTGCCTTTCAGCTTGGATATGCGTTTATGATCATCGCCGCATAACCAAGGAGCAATAACCACGTCGCCGCTACTGAACCAATCGTTACATATGTGTACGTTTGGGAGGTGCCTTGCCCACTCCACACTCTGTATATCCCGTTTGTCGCGATAATACAAGTCGTGATTCCCAGGAATAAAATACACATCTCTAAAATTTGCATTCAAATGCTCCAATGCCCGTAGGCTATAATTTAAAGTGACAATGTTGATGTTAGCTCTATTATTATGCCAATCGCCCAAGAACATGGCTGTTTCGCAACCTTGTTCTCGGGCTAATTCTGTAGCCCAACGAACAAAGTTTAAACAATCTTCGTTGTGCAATTGACTATTAGATTTAAGACCAAAATGTATATCAGTGAATATCGCGGCTTTTTTAAATAAGTTACTCATTAGAACAGTATAGCAAATTTGTGTACAGTAAGTCTATCAATCTGGCTTTAATCGTGATCGCCATCACCGCCGTAATGTGCTCCTGAGCTCATGCCTTGGCGAGTGTAACTGGGATTAAAGTTATTCATTTCTAGTATATCATCACGTAAGTTTTGATTGCGTTTTTCAATATTCAAGACACGAGTAAAGCTATTAGTGATAGCGGCAGTATAATACGCAAAAGGGTTCTGCGATTTTGACTCGTCAAATTGCAGTCCGATTTGGCTGAGTTGCAACAGGGCTTGGCTTCGCATTTCGTCATTGTAGGTGTATCCTCTCCAGTTTGATCTTGTGGCATAACGTTCGCATAGTTTCATAAACATCAGGGCTAGCTTTTTAGTCATGGTGCCGTGTTCTCTGCACCACTCGCCTGTTTCTAAATCACCTCGCCAATGGCTTTTGCCTACACAGTAAGCATCGCCGCTGGCTGCGACTTTAAAGTGTTGAAATGGCGGAAAATTGCATTTCATGTATTTTATTGTAGCGGCAGTGACTTTGACAGTTTCGTCATCATCATATTCGGTATGAGTGGCTTCTTCTTCGGCAGCGGCATCGGCAGCCTTTTTAGTGGCAACATCGTTAATGGGCACATGACTCCACATCATCACACGAAAGACCACATCTGTTGCAGGAACATCTGCCGCATCGATTAAGAATTCGTCTAGTTTATGCTTGCTACCTGTGGCATTGGCAGCTTCTAGTGCAAGTTTGGCCAAGCGTTCTGCCCGGTTACTACGTGCCAATTCTATGTTTTCTGCATTAATTTGCTCTGCGCTGTGTATAATAATGTCATAGTCACAGCAGTCAGGGGATGCATAGGTACAGTAGGTATTTTTGCTACGATGTATCTCCTTGAGAATGTCTTTGTTGTTTAAGTAATTGTGTTTAATTTTTATTCTCCTTGGCAGTTTCCTGCATCGTGTAGTTTAACATAACTGATATCTAAAAAGCAACCACGATAAACATACCACATTTTGATTGTTATAAATATACAAAAGAGGTATATTATGGCATCTTGGTTCAATGAAATTGTTAACACAGCAGCCGGAACAGTGGTTGGTGCTGCCAATCAACTCACTAGTTTCCTTAACCCCGGTATGGCTAGATTACGGGCCGCTGGATTGAATCCTGGCGGTGGCAGAGTGCTTGGTGGGCTTCTGGATCGTGCCAATGTCAATTACAGCAACAGTATAACCAAAGATATTGCTAAAGATTGGCGAGTGCGTGTTAGCTCGAATTCTGAAGCATTACCGTATTCTGGTGTAATGTCTCCTTTGGGTTTGACACAGGGTGTTATATTTCCATATACTCCTCAAATTGCTGTAACTCATCAGGCAAACTATACTCCGCAAAAGTTTACACACAGTAACTATCCTGCATTTTCATATGAAAACAGTGAAGTTCAAAGTATTCAAATAACTGCAGACTTCACAGTGCAAAATGGCAACGAAGCAGCCTACTTGCTAGCTTGTATTTATTTTTTCCGCTCGTCTACAAAAATGTTTTTTGGTTCAGGTGACAAAGTGGGAAATCCGCCACCATTGGTATTCTTAGACGGATACGGCAGTCATTACTTTCCGCATGTGCCCTGCCTAGTAACACAATTTTCTCACACTATGCCTGCGGATGTAGATTATTTAGAAACCAACGCACAACTGTCACAGGATGCTGTGGCAGGTGCAATAAACCAGACACCGTTGACTTCTAAATATGTTCAGAATGCCCAACGAGCATTGCAGGTTGGAGTTGGCGACGGCAGTGGAGGAGGTGGTGGCAATAATGGTAACTCGTCTACTAGAATTCCCACTGTCAGTCAGATCACAATAAGCCTACAACCAGTATACAGTAAAAAAGTAATTGCTGATAATTTTAGCCTTGAGAGATTTTCTCAAGGTGGACTAATTGATAAAGGATTCCTATAATGGCTGCCGAGTACAATAAATTTAGTCCATACTATGAAACAGGTACGTTTGGTCCGTTCTTGGACATAATGGTCAATCGCCCTATTCCTAAAAATCCTCTTGATGTTGAATACAAAATTGACGCTGTGTATAGATATAGACCCGACATGCTGGCAGCTGACTTGTATGGGCACTCGTCGTTGTGGTGGGTGTTTGCAGCCAGAAACCCAAACGTTATTAAAGATCCAATTTTTGATTTCTTTCCTGGTCAAACAATTTATATTCCCAATAAACAAACATTGGTTGCCGCACTAGGAATATAACATGGCTGACTTTCGACTCGCTGAATCATCTATACTAAAAAACGAAAATTACCTTCTTGAAAGAAATACCAAGGATCAGGCAGCGGCTGACTCTGCAGTTGACTATAGTTTGTTTCCTAGCAACTTATCATCAAGAGAAAGTGCAGTATTAGGGCGAGCAATAAAGAATGGTAGTAGTGATCCCGGTGATGCAGAATCGACTGCCAAATACCTGTTGAGTGGTGACAGCCTGGAAGAGCGTTCTGCATTTTTAAAAAATGCTTTTGATGATGAAAATACTGCTGACAGAATAGCCGACAGGATGGATGCCGAAGCAGGTGCAAATACTGTGGGCACCATTGGCAATGACGGTGCTGGCGGTGCAGGGGGCGGTGCAGGGGGCGGTGCAAGGGATAACCCGCTAGACGAGTATGCAAATTACACATACGGGTTAACCATGCGGGCAATATCCCCATCGGGCTACGATGGTAGTAATAACAATGGACAAGTTTTAATTGCCAGTGCTGGCCGTCGCGGAAACGGATATGATCGTTCACCAGAATTCAATGAAGATTTCTATTTTGACAATTTCAAAATGACTGGTGTGATAGGATTAAATTCAAGAACTCGTTCATCAAATGTTATCACATTACAGTTCACTATTATAGAACCCTACGGTATTACATTTATGAATCGGTTACTGGCGGTTGCTAAAGAGTTAGGCGCACAAAGTTGGCACGAAATGCCATTTGTTATGCAAATTGATTTTTATGGCAACAGTGATGACGGGGTGCCAATCAATCCATTGCCTGGGCAATCCAAGATTATTCCGTTTAAATTAATTGAGTGTAAAATAAAAGCATCCAGTCGTGGAGCAGAATATCAATGTAGTGCTGTGCCTTTTAATCACCAGGCATTCCAAGAAAGCGTTGCAACGACTCCTGCACTTTTTGAAATGCGGGCAACAACTGTAAAAGACTTTTTTAGCAATGATGAAAAGTCAGGTAGCTACACAGATGCATTAAACAAGTATAGTAAGAAACTGGTAAAGCCAGTAAACACAAAAAATCAAAAATACCAAGATACCGAAGACAAGTATATTTTTGAAATTGATGATGACATAGCCAAATCAAAAGTGGTAGGAAATAAAAAAGTTAGCACTGGCCGTAGTTCAATGGCCGATAAGAACAACAAAAAAGGAACTGCAGAGCAAGGTGCACAAGCAGCCAAAGGTGGCGCACCGGTAACGCTGGATTTAAGTACACAATTGATTAGTATTAATGCAGGAACATCGATTATTGACGTGATCAATTTGGTATTAAGAAATAGTGAATATTTAACCAAGCAAGTTGACGAGACTGGTTCCAAACCAATTAATTGGTTTAAGATAATACCTAAAATTAAACTACTGAAGTTTGACAATACTAGAAAAGTATATCAAAAAGAAATCACCTATAAAGTAATAAAATCATTGTACCATAACACCAAGTATCCTGGCGCACCAATGAAGTTACCAGACAAGTGGTCTAAAGAATACAATTACATGTACACCGGTTTAAATCAATCAATCATCGATTTCAGCATTGATTTTGATACCATGTTCTATACAGCAATGACTGCTTATAGAACAAAAGAATCGGAACTTGAAACACAACCCGGAGAGACAAAACCAGAATCTGGGGCGATTGATAACAAAACACAAGACAATGGCATTGCACCACTGAGCTTGCGATCTGTAGTGGCACAAACAGATGTAGCCAGTAAAGAGGGTGACAACGATGATAAATCTGTCGCAGCCGCTGACTTATACAAATCTATGATGAGTAGTTCACGCGGCGATATGATCAATATTAAATTAAAAATAGCCGGCGACCCGGAGTTTATCAAACAAGATGACTTTTATATATCAGATGCAAAAGGCGAATTGGCCAATGGTAGTATTACCTCAGACACCGGAGAAGTATTTGTTTATTTGCGATTCAGATCGCCTTCTGACTTAATACAAGAAACAGGGCTAATGGATTTTGAAACATACAAGGATACAGTATTCAGCGGGATATACAAAGTTATCACAGTTGAGAACGTATTTGAACGCGGGCAGTTTACCCAGTTGTTAGATTTAGTTAGAATGTTTGACCAGCCCAACGATCAAGCCAATGGTGGCGTCGGCGGTGGTGCAGACAATGAACGTATATTTGTACCGGCTGGCGCAAAAGAATCGGCAGATGCTTTGGCAATAGACGAAGCCTCTAGACTAATGGATGGCGCAAAGATCGTACCGGCCATGGGCCCGGATTCTGCATGGGTCAAAGCTGGTGGCACAGAAACTGGTGGTGGTGCAGCCACTGGGAACCCAACCATGACAAATCAAACCAGGTTAGGTAATCCCAATATCACGCCAGGCAGTTTGCGTGATAGAGCCGCACAGGCCAATGCCGCCAGAATGCTAAAAGACACAGTGGACAGCCAAGCCGAATCCAACAGACCGGACAATGAGGCAGAGACTGCAAGATTGATAAACAGAGCCAATGCCGCCAAATTGTCTAGGATAAAAAACGAACCGATACCCGTAAACATACTAGGACCTGATACGTTCGGACCATAACACTTTAATAAACTATGTCAACAACAGATCGCAGAGTAGGAAAAAAAGTACCGTTAGCGTTTAGGCGTGAAGATGCCTTGGGCGTCAGAATTGATTCGGGACCGTACATTGGAAAAATTAAAAACAACTTTGATCCAACCCGCACAGGTAGACTGCAAGTTTGGATACCAGACATTGGCGCAGGCGATGAAAGTGATCCCAGTAACTGGAGAACAGTTAGCTACGCTAGTCCTTTCTTTGGAGCAACTGCACAACATGAAAACGATAAAAATAACAAATTTAAAAACGTAAAACACACCTACGGGATGTGGTTTACTGTGCCGGACCTTGACAACTTTGTTATTTGTACCTTTATTGCCGGCGATCCTATGCGAGGATTTTGGTTTGCATGTGTACCAAATCAATTGGGACAGCACATGGTTCCGGCTATTGCAGGATCTAAAAACTTAGATAAAGAGCAGATAGATGATTCTGTTGTTAAACAAATGTCCAAGGATGGGCCATTACCTGCGGTAGAATTTAACGAAATCTCAAATGAGGATTGGTCTAAGTTTACAGATCTAAAAAAACCCATCCACGAAGAGCAAACCAAAATACTTGTTGAGCAAGGTTTAGACAGAGATACAACTCGTGGTGTGGTTTCTAGTAGCAGCCAGCGTGAAAGTCCTAGCACAGTATTCGGTATTAGTACACCGGGTAGACCATTGAGTAATACCACATCGGGAGATGATTATAGAGTGTATGGACGAAAAGGCGGACATACCTTTGTCATGGATGATGGCGATTTTGAAGAGAAAAATAAACTAGTCAGATTGCGAACAAGCGGTGGTCATCAATTGATAATGAATGACACAGAAGAAGTTCTTTATATCAGCAACAGTACAGGCGATGCTTGGGTTGAACTAACCGGGTCAGGTAATGTGCATGTGTATGGTGGTTCAAGCATCAACATCAGAGCTAAAGAAAACTTTAACTTGCATGCGGACAAAGACATTAATATACATGCTGGCGGTAATTTCAATGTACTTAGTAAAAAAGCATTCAAGTTAGAAGGTGAAACAATCAGTAGCCTGAGTACCAAAGAAACAACTTTTTACGGCAGCGATTTAAAATTAGGAAGTTCTGGACAAATTAACATCGATCCTGCCGGAGCAGGTAGTTTCACAGCAGGGCAGAATCTAACACTGGTAGGGCAACTTATTAAATTAAATTCGGGATCTGGTCCTGACGTAGAAAAACCCGAAGCTATAACTGTGTATGATTTAAACGAAGCAGAAAAAGACGGAAGTGGACAATGGCAAACCAAAGAGGCCAAACTCAAAAGTATCACAAAGATTGCACCCACACACGAACCATGGCCTAGAGAAGCTGGCAAGCCTAGTGCAACATCCAGTAGTGCATCGTCGGCTTCTAATGCGTCTGGCAGTGGAAATGGTGGAGCTGATGGCACTGGCGGAGCTGATAGTAATACAGGAACAAGTGCCGCTCCGTCTAATAAAGTAGTCACAGGGTCCGACGGTATTTCTGTAGACAACGCTGGAAAACCGGTGGTCAGTGGTACAAACAGCAGTTCAGACGTTGGACCAACAGAAGCATTGACCAAGAGTGTCAGAAAGCCAGCTGACAAAAGTTACATGTCCAGAGACGACAATCCCACACCAAGTGCGGGTATTGGTCCACTAGATGCAACTCAAGTTAAAGCATTAAAAACACAAATTGCACTCAGCGAAAGTGGATACAACTATGGAGCAACAGAGGCTGCTCGTGGCAATTACTTAGGCAAGTACCAAATTGGTGGAGCAGTATTGTCGGATCAAGGTTACATCAAACCAGATGCTTACGCAAAATATGGAACTTCTGCTGTGAACTATCCTAGCAGTTGGACAGGTAAAGATGGCGTCACTTCCAAAGATTCGTTCTTGGCAAACCCAACTGCACAAGAAGCATCCATGGATAGATTACTACAGTCAAATTATAAAACCTTATCTAAGATAGGTGCAGTTAACGGTTCTGACGATTCTGCTACGGTGGCAGGTATGTTAAGTACCAGCCACCTATTGGGCGCAGGCGGCGCAAAAACTTGGAGAAGAACAGGAGAGGGTGCCGATGCCAATAACACATCAGGCACCAGCTATTTCAACATGGGCCGATACGCTGTAAATGTGTTGGCTAAAACAGGTTAAATACTACTATGACTACATACTTTGGATTCAGTACCTATAATAGATTACGCAAGTTTACCTTGACAGACTTTGACTTGGTTAGGCAGGATCTGTTCAATCACTTTTCAATTCGCAAGGGCGAAAAACTCATGAATCCAAAATTTGGCACAATAATTTGGGATCTGTTGTTTGAACCCTTGACAGATAACATCAGAGACATTATCACAGATGACATCAAAACAATTGTTGAATACGACCCGCGGATCGCAGCCGACAATGTTGTTATTACCGAGTACGACCGCGGAATTCAAATTGAATTAGAGTTAAGATATGTGTTAACAAATCAATCCAGTGCAATGGCACTAAAGTTCGAGAGAGATTCAAGAACTTTAACACTTGGCGGTTAACATACTATATTATAGTAAAATAAATACATAAACAGAGTTTTATAACATGGCCATTATTTCTCGTCAAACAGGTCTGCTGTCAGCAGAAAACTGGAAAAAAATATATCAAACCTTCCGTGAGGCAGATTTCACTACCTATGATTTCGAAACCTTGCGAAAGAGCATGATTGATTACATCAAAATATATTATCCAGAGGACTTCAACGATTTCACTGAAAGCAGTGAATTTATTGCTCTAATCGACCTGATTGCGTTCTTGGGACAGAGTTTGGCGTTTAGAACAGACTTAAATGCTAGAGAAAACTTCCTAGACACAGCAGAACGCCGCGATAGTGTACTTAAACTGGCCAAACTAATTAGCTATAACCCCAAGCGTAGTATTCCTGCATCTGGCTATCTAAAAATAGACAGTATAACCACAACTGAAAACATCTATGACAGTGACGGATTCAACCTCAGCAACGTTATCATCAATTGGAATGACCCTGCCAACGATAGCTGGCTAGAACAGCTTACTACCGTTTTAAATAGTGCATTAACTAGCAGTCAAATTGTTGGCCGCCCTGGCAACTCACAGACATTAAACGGAGTTGTAACAGATGAATACAGCCTGAACATTGTATCCAGTGTTATTCCTGTGTTTAGATACGACTCGTCTGTGGGCGGTAAGAGCACTTCATTTGAAGTAACCAGTGCTACCACTGCAGATCAATCATATGTATACGAAGCCGCGCCGGACTTTAGCAAAGTTTTTAATATCTTATACAGAAACGACAACAACGGTAACTCCAGCAACAACACCGGTTACTTCTTTTACTTCAAGCAAGGTGAACTGGGTAGCTTTGATTTTAATATTCCTGAGTCGTTGCCTAATAAAATAGTCAACGTTGACATCAATAATATCAACAACACCGACGTTTGGTTGTACAGCTTGAACAGCGATGGTACTACACAAAATCTTTGGACCAAGGTTCCAGCAACATCTGGTATCAATGTAATTTATAATGATATCAATGATCGCAATTTATATCAAGTTAACACACGGTCGGCGGATCAAATCAGCTTAGTATTCGGAGATGGTTCATTCTCGAACACTCCACAAGGTAACTTTAGATTGTATTACAGAACTAGCAACGGATTGAACTACAGGATCACACCTGACGAAATGCGTGGTATTTCTATATCTTTTAACTACATTAGCCGTCAGAATCGCGAAGAAACTGTCACTTTCCGTGCCAGTTTAAAGTACACAGTGGCCAATGCCGCCACTAGAGAAAGTACTAACGACATTAAACAAAAAGCACCACAACAGTACTATACTCAGAACCGAATGATCACCGGCGAAGATTACAATATCTTGCCGTATACTTCGTTCAGTGAGATTGTTAAAGCCAAAGCCATTAATAGAACCAGTTCTGGCCTAAGCAGATACTTGGACATGCTGGACACAACTGGCAAATACAGCAGTACAAACATTTTTGGCCAAGATGGTGTAATATACACTCGTACCTATTCCAAAACAACTAATTTTAGTTTTGACAACATAAACGACATAGAAAAAATTGTATCAACTCAAATACTTGGCAACCTCATGTCCAGTAAAGAAATGATACATTACTACTATGCTAATACAGCATTGTTCAATCTGTCAAGTGCAACCACAGCCGGTAATTTGATTGCTGGACGCCAGTATATAATTGACAATCCTGGGTTTACTGATTTTACAGCATCAGGTGCATCTAGTAACACAGTTGGTGTTAACTTTATAGCAACCAATACAGGTACCAACATAGGTGTAGGTACAGGCACTGCCCGAGCAGTATTTGCAAGTTGGCATTTGAGTACTGCAGGAACCAACAGTGCAACAGGTTACTTTGTAGCCAACGATAGTCCATTGGCAATTTCGACCACAGTGGGATCTAATGCCAAATACCTACGAACAGGTGCAACTATTAAATTTGTTCCTCCTAATGGATATTACTTTAATGTGTCTAATGTGTTGGTTCCTGGTGTACCCACATTGGCTGGTGATAAAACAGAAATGTATGCTAGCATTGTAGAAGTTGTAGGAAACGGAAACAACAACGGCGTAGGAAACTTTATCAATGGAGTTGGCCCTGTTACCCTAAACACCAAAGTGCCAACCGGTGCGTTAATTGATAAAATAATTCCAGTGTATAAAAATTCTTTTGGCACTGGCTTTAGAGACATAGTGGTCAACAACATATTTAATTACATTAATTTTGGCCTAGCATACAGTTCAACACAACAGACGTGGAGACTGATAACTGCGGCTGCTCTGGCAACTGATACGTCGTGGTATTTAAAGTTTGTTTATAACAACACCACAGACCAGTATACCATAACATACCGAGGACTAGACTATATTTTCCACAGTCCAATGGAAACAACATTTTACTTTGATAAATCATTGAAAATATATGATAGTAAAACAGCATCAGTTATCTATGATCATATCAAGATATTAAAAACCAATTCGTTGCCTGACACACCGGGTGCACTGGGTAGAGATGTCACCTGGAGTGTTTATAATCAGGTGGTCGATGCTGACGGTAATATTGATAGCAGTAGAATATATCTAACCTTTTCAGACAGTGACAGTGACGGAGTACCAGACGATCCTAGACTATTTGAATTTTTAGTTAATCCTGCAGTTAGTGCTAGTACAAAAAAGATTTTCTTTAAATCTGTCACTGGCACTGATTACACCAAATATGTTGATTTGCAACTATTGGGTACAGACGAAATTATTGCCAGCTACGCATCACGTGCCGCTATATTGCCCGACGTTGACAACTACCTTCTTGGGCAGTTATTTTATGCCACACAAGAAGCGGCATTTTATAAAGTGATTGCAGGCCCACTGGTCGATGGAGAATTTACACAAACCGTTAGTACAGCGTTGACAGGTTATATTGCATACACTGGACGTCAGGACTTGTATTACCAATATAGACACAACTCTCCAAATACCCGTCGAGTTGATCCTAGTATCAGCAACATTGTTGATTTGTATGTGCTAACATCATC
>Ga0114975_10000947_pt1 | contig 21253 bp, 18 predicted proteins | sample S_130626_EF_Meta_FD_87031 | JGI IMG/M metagenome (GOLD analysis project Ga0114975, IMG submission 87031) | Freshwater microbial communities from Lake Simoncouche, Canada to study carbon cycling - S_130626_EF_MetaG | ecosystem: Environmental > Aquatic > Freshwater > Lake | place: Lake...
CGATTCCAATTCCTCCAATCCCAATCCAGTCACCGAAGATCCAAGAAGCAATTTGGGAGCCCAGCTCTTCTCGGTTGGAGGCAATAGGTGCACGGCATTTTGGTAGGCTACCTTTGCTTGGGCTGCTAAATCAATATTGTCCCCATCGGCCTTATGAATCAAAAAGGCATCGGCCATCTCCACGATCCCCTTTTTGATTCCCTGCAATTCATCCCCTGCCCCAGCAAGCAGCAGCAATAGGAAAAAATCAACCATGCTTTTCACAGCCGTTTCACTTTGCCCAACCCCTACTGTCTCTACCAAAATCAAATCAAAGCCAGCAGCTTCACAGAGGAGAATAGCCTCTCGGGTTTTTCCTGCCACCCCTCCCAAGGTGCTACTCGAAGGACTAGGTCGGATAAATGCGCGCTTATCTAGCGCCAGACGTTCCATTCTCGTTTTATCACCAAGAATACTTCCTTTAGAAAGAGAGCTGCTGGGATCGACAGCCAAGACGGCAACTTTCTTGCCCGCATCTAAAAGTCTCCCTCCAAATACTTCAATAAAGCTACTTTTTCCCACACCGGGCACGCCTGTCACCCCGATCCGGAAGGAATTCCCCGTATAAGGCAACAGTTCTTGAATAAGGGCGGTTGCCAGCTCCTGATCGGCAGGAAGACCACTCTCCACTAGGGTAATGGCTTGCGCAAGGAGTACCCGATCCCCGGCTAAAATACCGGCCTTGAATTCCGCTAGTGTTCGTCTAGTTCTCATGGGGTAAGCATTTCTAGTTGTTGTTCGCCCATCGGAGTTTTTTCATACTTCGCAAAAAGATGGGGACGCAAAAGTTCGGGAAAATACGGACTTTCTGGCGATAGGACCACCGGTTCCTTCCAGGATTCCCCAACAAAAAATACCAGTGTACGCCCGTACTTGGTGTGTGGAAGCAGGTCAGCAAAGGATTTAAGAACTTCTGGATCTTGCTCCTTGGTTCGAAAGGCATATACCCTGAGAATGGGTCCCGTATTGTTTTCGTTTCTGAAATAGCCAACCTCCTCAAATTGATCTTGGTAGTCCGCCACCCCTTTGCCAGAAAAACTTTCCTTGACAATCAGCCCCAGCACCCCCAAGACGATGGTAGCGATAAAAATTACGAGCCATTGATTCCTTTTCAAAAATTTTCGAGGGTTTGTAGGGTGAAGCCCTTAATTTAGCCTAAAATTTTGACAATGGGATTCGAATACGTCAAGGCGCTACACCTCATTTTTATAGTTACCTGGTTTGCAGGTCTTTTTTACATCGTACGCCTGTTTATTTACCAAACAGAAGCACTCGAAAAGCCCGAACAGGAACGTCTCATTCTGAAGCCACAGCTAGATCTGATGGCCCACAGGTTGTGGTACATCATTACTTGGCCCTCAGCTGTGCTCACCCTAATTTTTGGCTATTGGGTACTGACTTACCGCTGGGGATACCTGCAACAAGAATTTATGCAAGCCAAATTGATCTTTGTCTTGCTGCTCTACGTATACCACGGCTACAGCCAGGTGCTATTCAACGAATTACAGGCAGGTAAGGCGCGCTGGAACTCCACCCAACTTCGGTTGTGGAACGAACTATCCACGTTACTGCTCTTTGCCATCGTCTTTCTCATCGTTCTCAAAAACACCATGAGTATGGTTTGGGGAATGTTGGGCTTGGTGGGTTTGTCTCTTGTGCTCCTACTTGCGATCAAGCTGTATAAAAAATATAGAACCAACTAAGCCCCATGAAAAAACTACTCCTCCTACCACTGATTGCTTTGGCTATTTCTTGTGGATCTCCTTCCGAAAAAACTAGCGAAGTAGCAGAATTACCTATCCTTGGGGAACGCTATGTGGATGACAATCAAGATACAGTGTACCATAGCATTGCAGATTTTGCCTTCGTCAATCAAGTAGGCGACACGATCCGCAAGGAAGATATGGCAGGCAAAATCTATGTGGCCGACTTTTTTTTCACCACCTGCCCTACCATCTGTCCGGTTATGAAAAAGGAAATGCTTCGGGTTTACGAACAGTTTAAGGGAGAACCCAATTTTCGAATCCTGAGTCATAGCATCGATCCTACCCATGATACCCAAGCGGTGCTCAAGGATTACGCGGAAAAATTAGGGGTTCCCGATGCGGCTACCTGGAATTTCTTGACAGGAGACCAGGAAAAAATCTTTGAGATCGGCCAAACTAGCTATTTGACTACGACCATGGCCGATGACATGGAACCGGGAGGATTTTTGCACAGTGGGGCATTCTTACTTGTTGACCAGCAGGGAAGGATTCGTGGCGTATATGACGGGACTAAAACCGAGCAAGTAGATCGTTTGCTTGCCGACATCCCCAAGCTGCTCAAGCCATGAGAATTTCAATATCCTTGATTTTTCTGGGGCTAGTTATGGCTTCCTGCAGCCCCAAAGCAAGTTCGGGAGAAAATAGCCTAGCTCAAATTTCAGATGCGAAGGTGCTGCAGTTTGCAATCCCTGGAAAGGAGCTCTATGAAAATTACTGCGCCAACTGTCACCAAAAAGATGGAAGTGGGCTCGGCAAATTAATCCCTCCATTACGGGATGCAGACTACTTCAAGGCCGACATCCACCGAACTGTGTGGATCATGAAGCATGGAAAAGCCGGTGAAATTTTAGTCAATGGACAGGTTTACAACCAAGCCATGCCTGCCAATCCAAACCTCAGCCCACTGGACCTAGCACAAATCGCCACCTACTTGTACAACAGTTGGGGCATGAACGAAGGGGTCATCGATGCGCCTCGAGTAGAAAAGTACCTGAGAAACCCACCCGCAGAAAATTAATCCTTTAACTGGGTACCTGCTTGCTCCAAGGCGGCTTTGATTTCGACATTGACTTGGTTGACTTTCACCAGTTGCTCATCTAGGTAGGTTTTGATTTCCTCTGGAGTTTTTCCTTCCTCCTCTAGCGAATACTGACGCATCCAAACAAACATTCCCTCATGAGCCTGATTGAGCTGAGCAGCGAGCGTTCGCATGCCTTCAATTTCGGCAGTAGCCGTGCTGTCTTGAACAAAAAGGCTATCTGCTTGAGCCAAAGCTTTCTTTTCCAAAGACATGAGCTGCCCGATTTTGGGCATCACTTCGTCATGGACCCCTATAATTTGTGCACGCATCTCCTTGTTTGCCTCAATCAAGGGATTAGCACAAGACAGCACTAAAAAAGATAGAAAAAGGATCAAGGAAGCAGAAAATAGTTTCATGGGAGTAAAGGATTGGTTAACTAATTTTAAATTTAAAAAAGAAACTGGGCACTTCAGCAAAGCCAATGTGAATTTAAGTCCCTAATTTTGATTACTGACTAGAACGCTATGAAACCATTCTGTTTTGCCGATGGGAAAATCATTCCCGCCCAAGATGCTCGCCTCCATCCTGCCGACTTGGCCGTAATCCGAGGCTATGGTATTTTTGATTTTTTCCGCACCCAAGAATACAAGCCTGTGTTTCTGGAAGATTACCTAGATCGGTTTATCGGCTCTGCAGCAAAAACCTTTTTGCCACTCGCTTATTCTCGGGAGGAACTTCGTGCCATCATTTCGGAGTTGATCCAAAAAAATGACCTGGAGCAAGGGGGTATTCGAATGGTGTTGACCGGTGGCATTTCAGAAAACCACTTCTCTCCTGCAACAGGTAAGCTTTTTATGTTTGGAGAAGAATTGAGTTTCCCTTCTGAAGAAAAATACCAGAATGGCGTCAAGCTGCTTAGCGTAGAATATGTTCGAGCCATTGCCGACATCAAGACCACCAACTATACGCTACCCGTTTGGCACAGCATGCAGTGGAATGCTCAGGGAGCAGAAGATGTAATCTACCACTGGGACGGACTGGTAAGTGAAAGTTCGAGGAGCAATTTTTACATCGTTAAGGATGGGATCATCTCTACCCCAGATCGCCATATCCTCATGGGCATCACCCGAAAGCATTTGCTGGATGTGGCGGGCAATGTGCAGGTACGCCCTATTTCACTGGACGAAGTTTGGGAAGCGGATGAAGCCTTTATCTCTGCCACCACAAAGATTTTGTTGCCAGTCACGCAGATCGACGATCGTAAAGTGGGTTCTGGAAAAGTGGGGAAAGTCAGCCTGGACTTATTGGAAAAGTTTCGCGAGCGCGAAAAAGCCTACCTGCAGGGAAATAAATAAAAGAGAATCAGCGAGCTCTTGAAGCGCTTAATTCTCTACCAGCTTTCCTTCCTTAAGGATATACATCAGCTTTTCGGGATCGGCGGTATTGAGGGTAAGTTTACCCCGTACTTTCACTCGCTTGGATGTGTATTTGATGGGGGAAGTAAGCATCACTTCCATGACGGTTTCTGGCCCGCCCGAACCACAAAAAAAGCATTCTGCTAGCGGCAAGCTTGACAAGATGATGTGGGTCGGTTTGAACATGCCTTCAAAAGGAATGATGTAGCCATCTGCCTCTACCACTTTTCCTTCCAACTTTTTGATGTTCTCAGAGAATACCGGAACATACAACTCTCCAAAATTGTCTTTACTGATTTTGTAGGTCACCTCTGACAAACTTTTCCAAACGCCTTGGGCCTGGGAATTCTGGGAAAAAGTGGCTAGAGCCAAAAATAAACCGATCAGGAACGCTCCTTTTTTCATCTTACTTTAAATTTTATGCTAATTACGTTTTTGTAAGCTGCTTTGCAATACTCGTTTGGTAGGCAGACCAAGCAGGAATCAGAGAGGCTACGATTCCAACTGCCAAGGCATAGCCGAAAATCAATCCCTCTTCAGGTAAGAATACCCAGGGATCCACCAAAGAAACTACCTCTTGTGTAGTCAGGGCGACTACCAGCGCCAAAAAGCCATGTCCAAATCCAATGCCTAGAAGGGCGCCCAAGGTGGTAAGGGAAATGCCTTCCAAAAACACCAAACCAACCAGTTGTCCACGAGAAGCACCCAAGGCACGCAATATCGCCAGGTCGTATTTTCGTTCCTTCAGGGAGTTGTAGAGCGCAATAAATATGCTCAAGCCCGCAATGACTACCAAGGCAATGGCCAAGCCTTGCAATAGACTGATGCCTACTCCGAGCAGTTCAAACAAGCGAGACATTTCAAATGCCGGTGAAGCTGCCTGCATGGAGGTACCCGAATTGATCATGCGTGGCAGCTGGATGGCGGCCATGGGATTGCGGTAGCGAACCAGCAGGGTGGTCACTTCTCGATCCTGATCTGTGACCGGAAAGCCTCGAGCAGCAACTGCTTGCAGATGCGGATCCATCCCAAGTTCCGGAGCTTCCTCCACAGCGGTGAGCTCTTCCCCACCTTGTGCAGTGGTATCTGGTTCGGCTCCGCCTTCTTCATCATGGGTATACCATACCGATTCAATACTCGTAAGCACAAGTCGATCGACCACCTTTCCGCTGGGCTCCAGAATACCCGTTACGGTAAACGCATGTTGGTCGTGGTCATGGCTCCCCACGCTAATTCCATGACTTCCACTAAAGCTATCTCCAAGTTTCAACCCGAGAATCTTAGCACTTTCAGCGCCTAGAGTCACTTCAAAAGGCTTCTCCCAAGCTTTGCCAGCTGCGAATTTGACCGCATACAAATCCAAATAATCGTGGTTGGTACCCAAGATTCGAAGGCCTTGGACATTATCCCCCATAGCAAGCGGGATCACTTTTTTGACCAAGCGGCTTCGCGAGATGCGTTGCGCCTCCTCCATCTTGATATTTCCTGTGGGAAAATCAATATGGTAAACTGAAGCCAAGATCAATTGCAGAGGACTTCCCTTTGCGCCGACCACGAGGTCAATGCCTGCAGCATCTCGGGTCATCTTCTGCTCAAACTGATGTTGCACCAGGAGTAACACCGTGATGATTGCCAAACCGAAAGCCAACAAAATGGCATTCAGGCCGGTTGAAAGTGGCCTAAAGCTGAGGTATTTCCAACTGAGGGTGAGGAGATTCATGCGCTTTTCAGTTCAAGTACCTGTGAAACTTCCGATTTAACACGCTGGTCATGCGTGACAATCACAAGGGCAGCCCCAATTTTGGCAGCTTGTGTTTTTAAAAGTGTGATTACTCGCTGTGCATGTTCGTCATCCAAGCTAGAAGTAGGTTCATCGGCAAGGATCAATTTAGGAGTATTGACCAAGGCACGAGCGATGGATACTCGCTGCGCTTCTCCTTCACTCAAGGTACCCACCGCTGCGGATGCTTTGCTAGCAATGCCCAGGTCTTGAAGTAGTGACAGAGGCGATGGTCCTTTCTTTTTGCTTAAAAACTGTGCTAGCTCCAGGTTCTGTTTCACGGTAAGTGCGGCAATCAGATGCGGTTTTTGAAATACAATCCCAATATGCTGCCCACGAAACAAGTCCAAACGATGACCTTGAAGGGAAGAAAGAACTACCCCGTCGAGGAGAACCTGCCCTTGATTGGGACTGATGAGTCCTGCGAGCAGATTCAAAAAAGTAGTTTTCCCTGAGCCGGATTTACCCAATAGAAGTAAGGCCTCCCCACCAGCTAGCGAAAAATCGGGGAAGGAAATGGGCGATTGTCCGGGGTGGGCAAAGCAGAGTGAAGTGGTTTGTAGCAGCATGAATCTAGTCTTGGCGGCAATTAAACTGAAGTAATTTCACTTCCAACTACCAATTCAAAGTTAATTTTTTAGAACCAAAAAATCACATCTCAATTTGATCGAGAGTAGAATTTTCCATTCTTGGTTCATTTCAGCGCTACGGAACGAATAAGTGAAGGCTCACCTTTTCGAGAAATGATAAGGGGAGAACCAAGCTTTGCTTGCCATTAGCAAATTACCTGTAGAATGTTTCTTTTTTCTTTTGAATGGGGGGTGCTTTCTTCTATTTTTGTGCGAAACAATAATCAGCGCATCATGAGTGTACTCGTCAATAAAAATTCTAAAGTAATCGTTCAAGGCTTCACAGGAACTGAAGGCTCTTTTCATGCCCAGCAAATGATCGAGTACGGCACCCAGGTTGTTGGGGGCGTCACTCCAGGAAAAGGCGGAACGCTGCATTTGGAAAGACCCGTGTTTAATTCGGTAGAAGATGCCGTACAAAAGACTGGTGCAGATACTTCCATCATTTTCGTTCCTCCTGCTTTTGCAGCGGATGCGATCATGGAAGCTGCTGATGCTGGCATCAAAGTAATCATTGCCATCACCGAAGGAATTCCTGTGGCAGACATGATGCGTGCCAAGCCTTACATCAAAGAAAGAGGTTGCGTCCTAATCGGACCAAACTGTCCTGGTGTCATCACCCCTGGAGAAGCAAAGGTCGGCATCATGCCAGGCTTTGTATTCAAGCCAGGTAGAATTGGCATCGTTTCCAAATCAGGAACCTTGACCTACGAAGCTGCAGATCAAGTGGCGAAAGCAGGTCTTGGAGTTTCTACCGCAATCGGCATTGGAGGAGATCCAATCATTGGAACCTCTACCAAGCAGGCAGTTGAGCTATTGATGAACGATCCTGAAACCGATGCCATCATCATGATTGGCGAGATCGGAGGAAATTACGAAGCAGAAGCCGCACGTTGGATCCGAGAAACAGGCAATAAAAAACCAGTTGTAGGATTTATTGCTGGCCAAACAGCCCCTCCAGGCCGTAGAATGGGTCACGCGGGTGCCATCATCGGTGGTGCCGACGATACCGCAGCAGCAAAAATGAGAATCATGCGCGAAAATGGAATCTTGGTTGCCGAATCTCCTGCGGAAATCGGAGCAACCATGGCCAAAGCGCTTGGTGTCACTGCTTAATTGAGATACTATCGGGCCCAAAGCCCTTCAATGCCTCAGGGAAATCCCTGTGGCATTTTTTTTATTCCCCTCAAAAAATGGGATTTTAAATATTTTAAATTTTTTTGTTTACAAGTAAGACTTCTTTAATTTTTTTATTAAAGTAATCGGTTTTTATTCCCAAACTTTTTTAGATTTGAATAACCCATTTGCTGTTCTCCTTTCCTAAGGGAGACCACTTTTATGGGACCTTCTCGTTTTGTATTTCAACAGCCATTCCCATGCACGCAAACACCCAGTTTTCCGAAGTAGAAAAGGCTTTTCTAGCAGAGTCTGGAGTCACCAAAATGACTACCAAGCTCCCCTATCTTCTGGTAGACAACTTCCCCAAGCTCGGCCTCCTAACTGCCTGCCGTTTTCTGGAATGGGTGGCTGCAAATCCTGAAGGAGTGGTCAGCCTACCCACTGGCAAGACCCCAGAATACTTTATCAAGTGGACCCAATACCTGCTTGAAAATTGGGACAGCAAAAAAGGCAAGGAGGTTCGGGAAAAATACGGCTTGGGCAACACCTCCAAACCTAGCCTCAGTGAACTCACTTTTGTACAAATCGATGAGTTTTACCCCATTTCCTCCAAGCAACACAATAGCTTTTACGACTACGTCAACAAGTTTTACCTCAGCGGATTTGGACTCTCCAAAGAAAAAGCCATCCTGATCAATTCTGATGAGATCCGACTCGCTGAAGGCAAGCACTTTAGCAAGATTTTTCCCGACTTAAAGGTAGACCTAAGCCTACGCTTTCGAGACCCCATCAATGAACTCGAGCAACTGCAGCAAACCTCCATTTACCTGATCGATCAATGGTGCGGAGACTACGAGCAACGCATCCGCGCAAAGGGAGGGATTGGCTTTTTCCTAGGCGGCATAGGGCCCGATGGACACATCGCCTTCAATACCCGAGGATCACATCCCTACTCGGTGACACGACTGACGGAAACCAACTTTGAAACCCAGGCGGTGGCTGCAGGAGACCTAGGCGGCATCGAAATATCGGCCAACCGACTCGTCATCACCATCGGCCTAGATACCATCGCCTACAACCCAAATGCAGTCGGAATTGTCATCGCTGCAGGTGAAGCCAAGGCAGGAATTGTCCGAGATTCCTTGGAGTCGGGACCAAATACCCAGTTTCCGGCTACCATCCTCCAAAAACTAGTTCAAGGAAGATTTTACCTCACCCGAGGTGCAGCGGTCAAACTCACGGACTCCATCGATGCCTATTATGCAACTGGCACTTGGACTTTTGAAAAAACCGAACGCGCAGTCATGGAACTGTGTAAGAAAAAGAATACCTACGGACACCGACTCAAGCTGGAAGATTTGAAAGCAGATCCCTACTGCAAACAAATTCCAAACCTCTCCGAGGACACTGTAAACCAGGTGATCCAGAGCATCTCTGCCAAAATCTCCAAAGGGCTAGAACAAGAGAAAAATGAGGTGCTACTCCATACAGGGCCTCACCATGACGACATTTCCCTAGGGATCCTTCCTCACATCACCAACCAGCTGCATGATCCAAGCAACGAGGCTCACTTTTCGGTGCTTACCTCGGGATTCACAGCCGTGACCAACAAGTTTGTAATTGACACCCTGCTCCATACCAAAAAATTATTGGAAGATGGGAAGATCCAAATGACCAATTACGAAGACTTCTTTGACGTGGGCTATCGCCTAAAAACAGACAAGGACGTCTACCACTTCCTCACCAATGTAGCTTCCGAAAATGCAGCTGCCCGCTCACGAGGACTTTGCCATCGCGTGGTGCGTGCGCTCTGCATCGTCTGGGAGATCAAGGACAAAGAGCAGCTTCGAGAAACCATCAATGAGGTCATCCAAATTCTGAAGAAATCCTATGACGGCGAAAAAAATCCACCCAAGATCCAGAAGCTCAAAGGAATGATCCGCGAGTTTGAGGAGGAGTTGGTTTGGGCCCACTTTGGGGTTCAAGTCAAAAATGTGCACCACCTACGCCTCGGCTTCTATACCGGCGATATTTTCACAGAGCAGCCCGACAAAACCCGCGATGTGGATCCAATCGTGGATCTATTCCGCAAAGTCAAACCAACCAAATTGAGTCTCACACTAGATCCCGAAGGATCCGGACCTGACACGCACTACAAGGTGCTGCAAGCCACTGCAGCGGCTGTCAAAAAATGGTCCGAAGAAACAGACACGAGCAAGCTGCGCATCATCGGCTACCGCAATGTTTGGTTTAAATTTGAACCCCATGAAGCGAATGTCATCGTTCCCGTATCCCTGGGAGACATGGCAGTGATGGAAGACTCTTTCGCCAACTGCTACCTCAGCCAGGTCAAGGCTTCCTTCCCAAGCTATGCACACAACGGCAAGTTTAGCACCGTCGCCAAGCGCACCTGGGTAGGCCAGCTCAATGACATTCAACTCTTGCTGGGCAAAAATTACTTTTACCAGCACGAGCATGCCAAGGTCAGAGCGAGCCATGGACTTATTTTCTTCCGAGACATGAATGTGGAGGAGTTTCTGGCCACGGCACGTGAACTGGAGAAATCCATCGAAGGCTTGTTGTAATCCCCATTCCTTTCCTCCCTATTTTTACTCCCAATTCTCGAGTCCTTGGCTAGAAAATCGGGAGTAATCACCCCCATCAACCTCTTTTTCGAATGGAACACGTAATTCTAGGCATCGACATTGGCGGCACCAGCATCAAAGCTGGCGTCCTGGTATCGGGTCGTCTCCAAGATATCCGAAGCATTCCCACCCCTGCCTTAGAAAGTCAAGAGTCGATTTTGGAAAGCCTCGCCACATTTATTGAAACGTACCAACTCCACGCTTTTGAAGGGATTGGAATTGGCATTCCCGGGCTCGTAGATCCTCAAGAAGGTGTTGTGCTGGGCTTGGCCAATATCCCATCCTTCCAGCATGTGGAGCTGCGGAAATTTCTTTTTGGCCGATTCGGGAAACCCGTGTTTATCAACAACGACGCAAACTGCTTTGCGCTAGGCGTGCATCAATTTGGAGTTGGAAAAGGATTCCAGCACCTCGTCGGCATTACGCTAGGCACCGGTGTAGGTGGTGGAATAGTGATCCATGGAAAGCTTTATTCCGGTCTCAATTCCGCTGCAGGAGAATGGTGCGGTGCTTCCTACTTGGATTTAACCTTTGAAGATTACTGCAGCGGCAAATTCTTCAATCGCGTGTACCAAAGTAAACCCAAGGCCCTAGCCAAACTCGCATTGGAAGGAGATCCCATTGCCCTGAAGGCATTTGATGAGTTTGGAATCCACGTCGGGGAGTTGCTGAAAGTCATTCTTTATTCCTTGGCTCCAGAGGCCATCATTTTAGGTGGATCCATCCGCAAGACCTTCCCCTTATTTGAAAAATCCATGCGAGCAACGCTGGAAACTTTTGCTTATCCAAGTGTCTTGCAGAAACTACAGATTTTGGTTTCTGATCTAGATGAAACAGCCATTCATGGCGCAGTGTCCTTGGTGGAGTTACAGGAAGAGCCAGCAGCTACGGCGCATTGAGAACGACCATCCTTACAGCTTACAAAAAATAAGGACTCAAAAAAAAGGTCCCAGTGAATCAAAATCACTGGGACCTTTTTTTCCTGAAGGGTCAAGCCCCTCTACCCGTTGCCTGCAAGGGAATGCTGGTCAGGTCTTGAATTTGGATGGGTTTTCCTTGTTCGATGGAGTTTCTTGCTGCAATCCCAATCAAGCAGGACATGGCCCCATCCCGACTACCGGCCGATTGCCTCCAGGGATCCGCTTGGTTCGGATCTAGAAAAATCTTGTTCTTCAGTCGAGTATCTCCTCCCCCATGCCCACCTGCTCCATGTGGGATTGGGATGATAGTTCGTTCCCCAAAATTCTTCACCAACACCAGTTCGTCTTCCTTTTTCTCTTCCCAGGGCTGACTTTCCTTGATCCAGGCCTCGAGTCTGCCCTCGGTTCCATTGAATGCAATGCGGTAGCCTTCGTAAGGAGAGTAGGTGGTCAAGGAATAGCTCACCTGCACCTTGTTTTTGTAGCGAATCTGTACAGCCATCTTGTCATAGCTGTCGATTTCTTCACGAAAGACGCATCCATCCCGGTGGTAGCCATCGTATTTTTCATTCTCCACATACAGTTGGTGGAGGTACTTGTTTTTGGTGATGTCCCAATAAAAATCACAGGAAGAGGCATGCGGGCACCCTCTACAGGTTTTGGAACGGAAGGGCCCATTTTTTCCATAAAACTCAAGCGATCCATAGGCAAAAACCTCCTCCGGATCTGAGTTGAGCCACCAGTTGAGTAGGTCAAAATGATGCGAAGCTTTATGCACCAGCAAGCTGCCACTGTGGGCCTGGATCCCATGCCAACGGCGGAAATAATCTGCTCCATGGGAAGTGTCCAGGTACCAATGAAAGTCAACCGAGGACACCTTTCCAATCGCTCCTTCCTGTAAGAGTTCGTATAGCTTCTGCCGATGCGGGGAGTAGCGGTAATTAAAGGTGACCAGCACCTGCTTACCCGACAGCTTTTCCGCATCCAAAATTGCTTGCACCTTCACCTCATCCGTGGTCATCGGCTTTTCGGTGATCACGTGCATGCCCGCTTTCAATCCTTTGATTATAAATTCATGGTGGGTGCTATCCATCGTCGTCACGATCAGCACATCTGGAGCAGCTTCGAGGAGCATCTGATCAAAATCCAAGTAGAGTGGACAAGCCACTTGAAGGTACTCCTTCCCGAGACGCATCCGCCCTTCGTTCTTATCCGACAAGCCAACGAACTCCACGCGGTCGCTGTAGGCTTGCACCACATCTCTTCCCCACATGCTTAGGCCTCGTACCCCTGTCCCCACGAGCGCAATTTTCATTTTACGGTCTAGGCCAGGAAATAAGTTCAGCGCTTGGGCAAGGGGATGAATCAAAAATGAACCTGCAAGTGCAGTGCCTGAGCGTTTGATAAAGTTTCTTCTGGAGGATTGAACAGGGTTATTCATGGGTCAATGGGTCTGAAAAATTTAAGTTAAGGAAAAGTAATCTTTCCAGCCTAAAAAAGTACTTGAATTTTGGCTGGGGGGCCTTTAAATTAACATCGATTCATCCCACAATTCTCTTATTTTTAACCTGTAATCAAGCAAATGGAAAAAACTTTGTCACTTCGGGGCCTTTTTAGAATCAGCAGACCAATCAATCTGCTGCTGATTGCCTTTGCACAGGGGATGACTGCACATTTCCTGATTCAAACGAATGCTCAAGGCCTTCCTGTGCTGCAGGATTACAGACTGTACCTGCTGCTGATGGCCACGGTACTGGTAACCGCCGCAGGCTACATGATCAACGACTACTACGATGTAAAAATCGACTACATCAACCGCCCCAAAGCCGTGGTAGTTGGCAAAGGCATCAAGCGAAGAGTCATTTTAGTGCTTCATAGTCTGTTTAACTTCATGGCGATAGGCTTGGGATGGGCAGTAGCTCCTCGCATTGCTGTCGTGATATTTTTTGCGGGGGTATTGCTTTGGTGGTATTGCAATCGACTCAAGCGGAAACCATTTATCGGAAATGTTGCCGTTGCTTTTTTGACAGGGCTTTCCATTTACTTAGTGGGTTACTATTATCAGAAAAATGAATTGTTCATATTTACCTACGCCCTATTTGCATTTTTCTTGAACCTCATCCGAGAGCTGCTCAAAGACTTGGAAGATCAGCATGGGGATCAGCTGCATGGCTCCAAAACCCTACCCATTGTGCTTGGCTTTCGCAAGACTAAACAGGTGATTTACTCCATTGCCATCACCTTCGTGGGTGCCATTCTAACGGTTTCCTTCCAACTCAATCATACGCACCTTTTTTACTATTTTGGAGGGCTAGGACTAGTTTTCTGCTGGTTTATGTGGGGCATCTACCGCGCAGATCGTAGGGAACAGTTTACACAACTGAGTGCCTTTGCCAAAGCCATCATGCTGGTAGGGACCTTGAGTATGGCATTTTTATAATTTGGTCAACAGTTGGCCGTCCACAGTCGACTGCTGAGTAGTTTGGCATCAAGGCTGGAACCAGGAAGGGATTGCGGTCATCCATCAAAATAGAAGTAAAAAAATCCAAATAGGCTGCCTTGAACTAAAGGCAGTCTATTTTTTTCTCAAAAACAGCGTCAGATTATAAACTGTCTATCAAACCCTAATCAAAAAAGTAGTGGTTCCTATTGTTACCACCTATCTCTAGGCAATAAAAGCTATTTAAAGCTCCTAAAAGCAGTTATTGAAATAGGTAACAGATAGTCAGTTCGGTATTGATACATGAGTTTCATAAAATTGATATACTATTACTCAAAATCATTTTAATATTAAAGGTGGTTGAAAAACAATTCTCCCTTTAGACACCCTGCTTAGATTACCTGTTTCCTAAAAAAAATCGTGTTGAGCTGCATTAATCTTTCGGACTCGACAACAAATTTATTCTCATGAAAAAAAATTGGTTTCTCCTTTTTGTACAACTTCCGTTACTTCTCAATCCATTTTTGGCAATCTCCGAATCGAAGGATATGGCGCTTTCGAGGACTGGGTCAATTAATACTGAACTGGTTTTTACAAACAAAAGCGTTTATGTTGCTGATAGTGATAATGATGGAATTGCCGATTCCGTTGATAACTGTCCTACAACATGGAATCCGCACCAAAAAGATATAAATCAAAATGGAATTGGAGATTTATGCGATCCAAAAACGAAAATAATTTCCTTTTTCGAAAATGCGCCAGTCGGATTTGGATATTCTACTAGGTTTTTATTTTCTGAAAACTTAATGATTAAAACTCTATTGGAAAGCACCAATACATTTAGTCTTAAAAACGATTCCATTTTTATAAATAAAAGTTTAGACCACGCGGAAAAAGACTTTTATACAGCTCAAATCGTGTTAGATAATTCTTCCAAAGACACCCTCGATCTTCTGATTTTTGTGGACTTTATTTTTAAGGATTACAAAACTGTTAAAGGAGCATTAGAATTGGTAGAAAATTCAGTAGGTACTTACAATACCGAAATGATCGAACCAACATTTAATAAAACAAAATATGAAAATTCAACCTATTACGGAAGTTTGGACATTAGCTCTTTTTTAGGGGGAATATTTAACGATAGTTTTTTCATAGTTGAAGATGTAAACAACGATAATATTAAGGACCTAGTCCTAGGTCAATTTAGGATAAATCACCAAGGATTAAACCTAAATATTAATCAAATATCTGTTCCTACTTATTTAATACGAGATGGAGATCGTTTTAACGTAAAAAGAAATAGCTTCAATAACAATACAATTTTTCATGCACCCATGATATTAAATAAACTCGATATCAACAAAGATGGGCGAAATGAAATAATAAATTATGGAGAACACTACCATGCGCTTACGTCGACAGATCATAACTTTTATCTATATAACAGATCGTATTTGAGGTATCTAGGTTTGAAGCTGGGGGTTGATTACAATGAGAACGACTTTAAATTGCCCTACTACTACAAATGGGTTAATAACGAACTTACTGACAAGGCTTCAAATTATATTTATAAGGATACCACAGAACCCGCGTTTCTTTCCTCTTATACAAATGCAGTAGGAGACATCAACAATGACGGATTCACAGATTACATATTAACATCCGCTACCAATGGCAACAACAAATATAATTACATTCTCGATGTGATGGTAAACAATAAAGAAGGTGGATTTATTGTAAACAGAAAGGAATTAATAGATTATTATGGGTCTGAAGGAGAGGGGCTCTTGATTGATATAAACAGTGATGGGTATAAAGATTTAATCATTGGTGGGGGGATGCCTAGTAGTCGTGATTCCTCGACAATAGCTGTGTTTTACAACAATCAAATCGGCCATTTCAATCAAAATTATAAAGTATTCGACAAAATGAATAAAGGCCTTGGATTGAGAAGTATATTTGAAAGTGACCTTGATCTAGACGGAAAGAATGAAGTTATCGCGTATTTCTCTACAGGGTATGGTGCGAACGGAGGAGGGTTAACATTGGCACAAATCCCGAACCTTATTAAAATATATAAAATCGTTGCGGGCGAACTAATCGATGTAAGTAATCTATATTTTCAAAATAAAGAAAATGAAATGAACTTCTATACCCAAACTGGCTTTGTCAAATACCTTGATTTGGATGGAGATGGCAAAAAAGATTTAGTACCAAGATTTGGAATGGAGGAACCTAATTTTGGCTGGAACTATCCAGGAAATGCCTTTCGTGGACTCTGGAACAATAGCAGAGGATTTCAATATTTTAAATTTGATTCGGCCGCTAAAAAATTTAAAGTCGTAGACCTTGGACCAATTAAAACAAATGCCCCTAACAATTCAAGCCCCTATCTTTACAATAATTTCGATATTGTAAATTTCGATAGTGAAGAGTATTTAAGTTGGATTACGGTACAAAAAGGAAGTTTGATAAAAATAACTCCCACCTATATCCTTCCTTTAACTAAAGAAATAGAACTAAAATCAAATCAAGTACAGGAATCAACCACACTTTCTTGGACTGCAGAACCTAACGCAAGGGACTACAACCTCAAGTTATTTGATGCTGACCGAATACTCTTAGATACGACATTAAAGGCTACCAATTTTGAACTACTCAACTACAAAAACTACCCAACGGTCTTTAAAGCAAAAGTAAAATCTCAAAATGTATTGAATAGTGGTACCTGGTCTAAAGATATTGAAATCAAAGATGCTTTACCTCCCCTTTTAAAAGCAGTTGAAAAATTAACTGTAATCCTTGGGCTTGATGGCAAAGGATTGATTACGATTGGAATGGTTGATTTGGGAACGAAAGACAACCATAAATTAGCTGAGCTAAGCCTCTCCAAAACCTCCTTCACCTGCGCGGACCTGGGTGCCAATAAAATCACCTTTACTGCAAAAGATGCCTCAGGGAATACTTCCTCGGCTGAGGTGACGATTACGGTGGTAGATGAGATCAAGCCTACACTCAAAGCAAAGGCTGCCTACACCATTAAGTTGGATGCAGAAGGTAAGGCTGCTTTGAAGTGGGAAGACCTCGACGAGGGGAGTACCGACAATTGCAGCATCAAAGACAAGCTCCTCTCCAAAACTTCCTTTACCTGTGCGGACCTGGGAACTAGCAAGATTACCTTCACCGCAAAAGATGCTTCAGGTAACACCTCGGCTGCTGAGGTGACGATTACGGTGGTAGATGAGATCAAGCCTACACTCAAAGCAAAGGCTGCCTACACCATTAAGTTGGATGTTCAAGGAAAAGCTACTCTGAAGTGGGAAGATATTGACGAGGGCAGTTCGGATAACTGCAGCATCAAGGAGCGAAAGCTTTCCAAAACTGACTTCAGCCGAACCGATGGTGGAGAAAACAAGGTGACTTACACGATTACCGACATCAGTGGAAATACGAGCAGCATAGATCTTACCGTCCGCGTAGACATCGTCCTTTCTGCCCCGGAGCGTGCTAGGGAAAGCAATACCATAAAAGCCTACCCCAACCCGGTGAATGACTACCTCTACCTGGAGTTTGCCGAAGGAATCAGCTACGGAAGCATCCGTACGAGTTCCTTGGTGGATGCATCCGGAAAAGTACTTGGAGAGCTGACTCTCGAAGATGCAGGTAATGGGCGACTCGGACTTTCGACTCAGGACCTCAAGACAGGAATGTACTTCCTTCGTCTGGGCACGCGAGACACCCTACACTTAATCAAGTTCACTGTAATCCACTAAGCGATGAAAAAGCTATTCATACTACTCCTTTGCTTTGGCTTCTTCGCTTCCTGCGGAGAAAAAGAAAAATCACCTGAAGAGCTTGCATTAGAAAAGTTGAGCGGGGAAGTTGGGATCACCTACACCCTCGGCACAGCAGGCTATGTGAAGCGAAACCAGGTGGATGAAACCAAATTCTATCCCAACCTAAATTTAAAGTTGCAGGGCACCACCAAGTCCTATACCGCCAGTGGCGCAGATGACTTGTTTGATGCCTCCGGCAACTGGGAATTTGTAGGAACCAACTTTGATAAAATTCGGCTCACTGGCAGCAAGCCTGCCGCTCAAGGAGACATCTCTTTTACTAAAAATGGCCAAGACCTGATCTTGGTGTTTTCGGTGCCTACTCCTCCGGGAGGAAGAGTAGCAGCACTCACGGGAAGTTATGAGATCAAACTGACGGGGAACTAAAAAGACTAGCTATACTCCCCAATTAAATACAAAAAGCCCTTAATTCAGTGAATTAAGGGCTTTTTTGTGTTGCAGAGAGGAAGGGATTCGAACCCTCGATACCCTTTTGGAGTATACACACTTTCCAGGCGTGCTCCTTCAACCACTCGGACACCTCTCTGTTTGTGGTTTGATCCGCTACGCGAATTGGAGTGCAAAGAAAAAAATTATTCCTGCCGATTCCAAACGGCTATAGGAAATAAACAAAATTAGGTACTAATCTCACCCGCAATGGACTGCGTGAGTTGCAAGCAAATCTCTTCTCGGCTCAGCTTTTGGCCAAGCAAAAACATCAACTTCGTGACCGCTGCCTCAGTAGTCATATCGGCTCCACTGACCACCCCTACGGAAAGCAACTCCTTGCTCGTTTCATACCTGCCTTGAATGACCCGGCCTCCATTGCACTGAGACACATTCAAGAGGATTAAGCCCTTCTTGATGGCTGACTCCAAGGACTTCATAAACCAGCCAAGTGAAGGGCTATTTCCCGATCCATAGGTTTCCAGGACCACACCTCGGAGACCTGGAATAGCAAAACAAGCATCTAAAATCTTGTCTGTAATGCCTGGAAAAAGTTTTACAATCATCACCCCATTGTCCAGTTTATTCCGATTGACCAACTTTCGGTTGGGCTCGTAGGATCGGATGGCCGTCGTGTTGTAATCAATCACAATTCCAGCCTCAGCTAGAATGGGGTAGTTTTCCGATTCAAAGGCATCAAAATGGACACTTTGCACCTTTTTAGATCGGTTGCCCCGAAGCAGCATGTGGTTAAAGAAAATACAAACTTCCGGAACGATCGGTTTCCCCTTGGACTTGGCTGTTGCAATCTCCAAAGAGGTCATCAGATTCTCTCGTGCATCGGAGCGCATGGCAGAGATGGGCAGCTGTGCCCCCGTAAAAATGACGGGTTTATTTAAGCCCTCCAGCATGTAACTCAGCATGGATGCGGAATAGGCCATCGTATCTGTTCCATGCAACACCACAAAGCCATCGTAACTGTCGTAATTCTCCGTGATGATATATGCCATGTCCATCCAATGACTCATCGTCACATTGGAAGAGTCGATGGGCTCAGGAAAGGATATCACAGTGATGGCAATATTCATGTTGGACAGAATCGGAATTTTCTCCAAAATCTGCCCAAAATTGAAGGGTACCAATGCCCCCGAATCATCGTAAGACATACCCAAAGTTCCTCCCGTATAAATAATCAGCACGGAAGATGCCTTGCTTGTTTTGATGCCGGTGTTGAGACGAACGATCTTGTAATTCATTTTTTAATCTTTGTAAACAGTTGAAGTGCCTGAGCACTAGTTGCTTCTGCCACCAGAGTAGCAGGCATCTGAAGTAGATCCCCCACCCGCTCCGCAATAAAGGGCAAGTAAGCTGGGGTATTTCTTTTTCCTCGATGTGGAACCGGCGCTAAATAGGGTGCATCTGTTTCCAATACCAAATGCTCCAATCCAATATACGGAATCACCTGGTCTAAACCTCCATTTTTGTAGGTTGAAACGCCGCCAATCCCCAACAAAAATCCCATCTCCACAATGCGTTTTGCTTGGTCAAGCGTGCCAGTAAAGCAATGAAATATTCCCTTCAGCTTTCCGTTATGTGCTTTCTCGATAAACTCAATGGTCAAATCGATGGATTCTCTGCAGTGCAATACAATGGGTAGCTCCTTGGCTTTGGCCCAACCCACCTGGATCTCCAAGGCTACCAACTGCCGATCTAGATTCGTTTTATCCCAGTACAAATCCGTACCAATCTCTCCCACCGCAGCAAATGACAGGCTGTTCAGCCAAGTCTCCATCACCTGCAGCTGTGCCTCAAAATCATCGCCCACTTCACAAGGATGCAATCCCATCATGGGCACACACAGGTCCCTGTAGCGGGCCTCACAGTCAAGCATCCGGTCGATGCTATGGACATCCACATTGGGCATAAAAACCGTGGTCACGCCCGCAGCACGGATCTCTTCAATGACCTGATCCCGATCTGCATCAAACTTGCTGGAATAAATATGGGCGTGAGTATCGATCAACTGCATGTAGGAAAGCAGGGTTAAGAGGTCATTTATCTCTCAAAAATAAGAAAGTATAGCTGCAATATCCCGAATAGATCCTATTCGTTAAAAAATTAGTGTACGAAACCCAGTCGCAGACAGAGTCAACTAGCCTTCCAAGAGCTGGGTGGTATATCCCTCTGCAACCAAAAAATCCAGGTAAGAAGGCAATACGCGTTTCAGCTGTTCCCTGGTCTTCTGCTGGTCATGAAAGACGACTACCGTTCCAGGGGCTGTTCTCGAAGTACATTCCCGAATCAAGATCTCCGAAGACAAATCCAGATCAAAATCATAACTCAACAAATTCCACATCACAATTTTCTTAGCGGGGACCAATCCCCTAGCTTGCCCTGGACTCATCCAACCATAAGGCGGACGAAAAAATCGAGGGGTTTCTCCAACGGTATCGGCAAGGATCGCATCGCAGGATGCCACATCATCCAAATACGTCTGCGTGGCTGTTTTCCAGCCAGAAAGGTGACGATAGGTATGATTTCCGATTTGATGCCCTGCTGCAAGGACGGTTTGAGCTAAGACAGGATGCTTGCGCACATTATCTCCAACCATAAAAAAAGTGGCTTTCATGCCTCGCTTCTCCAATTCCTCCAGCACCCAGTCCGTTATGCCCGGTACAGGCCCATCGTCAAAGGTGAGGGAGATTTTTCGTTCCAGTGTCGGTCCGTTCCAAAGCCTATTGGGATATAGAAAAGGAAGAAAAAAAGGAAGTTGGTAAAATCTCATGCTCTCGAAAATCGAAGGCTCAAAAGAGTTAAATCGTCATGAAAAGGTACTTTCTTGGAGAATTTATCCATCGCTGATCGGAATTCTCGATGAAATTGAGCGGGATCTTGGTCCTTGTTTTTCTCGATAAATTCTTTCAATCGCTCCTCTCCAAACTCTTCTTCCTCCGGATTCATCGCCTCGGTCAAGCCATCCGTATAGAGGTGGATCGTAAAATCCCGCAAGCCTTCTCGAATCCCTACTTCCAAAAACGGGACAAATTCAAACGCTCCCAAAATCGTGGTGCCCGCTTCTAAAAACTCAGTGGTGCCTGTCGCAGCGCCATACAAAACAGGTGGATTATGCCCTGCATTTACAAAGCGCAAGTTGCCACTGGCAAACTCATATTCTCCAAGAAAAAATGTTAAAAAC
>Ga0114975_10000950_pt1 | contig 21190 bp, 15 predicted proteins | sample S_130626_EF_Meta_FD_87031 | JGI IMG/M metagenome (GOLD analysis project Ga0114975, IMG submission 87031) | Freshwater microbial communities from Lake Simoncouche, Canada to study carbon cycling - S_130626_EF_MetaG | ecosystem: Environmental > Aquatic > Freshwater > Lake | place: Lake...
CACTGCGCACCAACAAGTATTGTATTTGGCATAAAAAATGAACTCGTAGCTTTGAGTTTGTAGTGCGGACTGACAAGTGAATTCTACCCTCTCTCACGGGACACGAGTGACCTTGATCGCTTTGCTAAAGACACTGCCACACCATATCATGTCGATCTGAAAGTGGTCAGCGGCCTGTCACTAAAAACACCAAAAGCCTTCAACCCGAAGGAATCCCTCTACGATATCACGTCCCTGCAGGAACGGAATTGCGCTCCAACCAAGCGGCGTAGTCCTCCTCGGTGGATTTGCTGGCGGCCAGAGCGAGCGTTTCGAGAACCGCTTCCTCCTCGCTGGCTTGAAAAGAAAATCCATTCGATTCTATGAAGAGCGCAGCGGCAACGAATCCTGTTCTCTTGTTTCCATCAAGGAACGGATGGTTTTTAACGATTCCCAACGCATAGGAAGCAGCCATTTCAAAAACGGATGGCTTGCCATAACTCAAAAGATGCATCGGCTTGTTAAGTGCCGAGTCAAGAAGCCCCTCGTCACGAATTCCCTTGAGGCCGCCAAAGCGATCCAAGAGCTTCTCATGCATCGCGAGGCAGTCGTAACGATCCACCCATATCGGCTCTTTCATTTTGCAAGCTCCCGAAGCGTATTGCGGTAGCGCTTCATCAGACTCTCGACGATTTCCATTTTATCATCAAACCCTGGCCGCTCGGGAGTGATACGAAGCGAGCACTCGGGCGACTCGGTGAAATACAGGATTGTTCCCTCCTCAGCTTTAAGCTGTTGCAAAGCCTCCTTAGGAAGAACCACGCCTAGGGAATTACCGATTTTGCGGATTTTGGATTGAGCGATCATGGAATAACTTTAGTTATTACATTGCCGCATGTCAAGTCCGCTCCACGCAAAACAACGCCACGCATGCATTTTCAGGGAAAACCTACACGGCGGGCGCTGCGGACCTTTTTGGGAAATCAGGTGGCCAGAGATTTTTCAAAGATCGCCCATGCGCGATCTGTCTCACCACCGACAAGTTGGCAGTTTTTGATGATTTCCGAATTGGTATCTTCGAGCCACCCGAGGGCCGCATCGGAGAAATGTTTTTTGGCTTCGATGAATTGCTCGTAAATCAGCCAGGCGTGAAGGCCGTGGTCGCGGAATTCCGGCACCACGCCGAGCACGGTTTGGCGGCAAGCTTTGATCTTCCGCGTTTTCATGAGAATGAAAATATGGATCAAGCGCAGCCAATGGGGGGTGTTTTTAGTGGCGGCCAGAATCTCATTGAAGTTCGGCAACGTGATGGCCACTGCGGCGTCACGCCCCTCGGATTCCCCGATAAGGAGGAGCCGAGGGTCGGCGATGGCTCGGATGTCTTCCGCTGCGGCAAGCAGGTCCTCCATCGAAATGGGAACAAAGCCCCAATTTCTCTCCAGCGTGGCATTGTAAACGTCGCGAACGATCACCAGTTCGTCCTCAAGTCGCGCGATATCCATCGTTCGAGTCTTGAGCTTCGAGCGTTTTTTCATGTGCTCGACGATCCGCCGGAAGCGCTCCGGTGGCTCCTGGCGGTGGAGGGGAAGATTGAGCGTGTAAAGCGTGCGGGCCTTTTTGAATCCAAGGTCCTCAAGAAGTGTTGGGTAATAGGAGGGATTCCAGGGCAGGCCCATAATGGGCTGCTGATCGAATCCATTCAGCAAAATCCCACAGTCGTCATTGATGCTCGGATTATAGGGCCCACGCACGGCGTCCATGCCATTAGAAAGGAGAATTTCAGTGACTCTGTTCAGGAGAGCCGCTGCGGTGGCGGGGTTGTTCTCGCATTCAAAAAATCCAAAAAAACCGATGCGGTCTTTGTGATATTCATTGTGCGAGCGATTGATGATAGCGGCCACGCGCCCGACTGGACGTCCGTTCCTCTCAGCCAAAAATGCCGTTATCACTCCATGGCGACGATGAAATGCGGAGTCGGGTGAGAGAAACTTGGCTATGCTACCCGGAAACGGCGGCACAAAGGCCGGATCGGCTTTGTGAATCGCCTCTGCCGTTCTTTCAAACCGCTTCCACTGCGACGGGGTTCGACAAACTGAAATCGAAAGTGTTTTTCCGGCGTCCAGGGTTGAGGTAGGCGGGATCATCAAAGGTTCCTAGTTCACGGGCAAGTTTCTCAAAAATTTCCAATACGCGGTCAAGATCGTTGTCCGTATGTGTGGCCATGAAGCTAGTGCGAACGATAGCCTCTCCATAGCGAACAGCTGGGTAGATCGCGGGCGTCGCAAAGACACCCTCCTCAAAAAGGCGCTGAGTGAAAATAAACGCCTTCGCCTCGCTGCCAATAAGGATAGGAACGATGGGCGTTTGAGTTTCTCCAATTTTAAATCCGATTCGCTTGAAGCCCTCATGCATCCTATGGGTATTGCGCCAGAGTTGGTCGATGCGCCAAGTTTCCTCCTGCATGACTTCAAGTGCCTTCATCACACCGCCAACGACAGCTGGAGCCAATGCTGCCGTGAAAATCAGGCATCGGGCACGGTGCTTAAGGTATTCCACCAACTCGGCATTTCCTGCGATGAATCCACCCATGGAACCGAGGGATTTGGAAAAGGTGCCCATCACGATATCGACATCATTCTGAAGGCCAAAGTGGTCCACCGTGCCGCGACCTTGGCGGCCTAGAACGCCTAGGGAGTGAGCCTCGTCCACATAGACCATCGCGCCGTGCCGTTTCGCCACGGGAACGATCGACGGCAGATCGGCAATGTCGCCGGACATACTGAAAACCCCATCTAAGATGACCATCCGACCGGCCTCATCCGTCAACCGCTTGAGGCGATTTTCCAAAGAAGTGGCGGAATTGTGGCGGAAGGGAATGAGCTTCGCTGGAGCGAACTGGCAACCATCAATGATACTCGCGTGGTTTTCTCTGTCACAAAGGATGGCATCCCCATCCTCAGTCAATGCAATGAGCGCACCTTGGTTTGCAAAAAATCCTGTCGAAAAAAGAATCGAGGCGTCGCGCCCCAGAAAAGCCGCCAACGCTTCCTCGAGCTCGACATGCAGCTTGATAGTGCCATTGAGCAAGCGCGACCCGGTGCATCCGGCACCATAGCGACGGGTAGCCTCACAGGCGGCCTCCACAACACGGGGATCCTGAGCGAGGCCAAGGTAATTGTTCGACCCGATCATGATCTTTTGTTCGCCATCGCAAACCACGTAGTTGCCGTGGGGCTCCTCAATGGAGCGGAAGTAGGGATAAAACCCTTGGGCGCGCGCATCCGCACTGTCCCTATACTCCCTGCACTTTTGAAAAAGATCTTTGGGTCCGGTTGCCATCGATGAAACCACTAGAGTTACAATTCTAGAAAGTATGTAAATAATTTTTCCGTCTCCACCGAGTAGGTCTTCACATAGCCCCTTGTAACCCGGCATTTCTCAATAATCTAAAAAAAGCCTCTGTGGGTGACAAATCGCACGTGATTTGGCTTTCCTAATACCCAAGGGAAGTATTGGAATACGGCAACGCTAATAGCCCAGCTTTTATAACCATGCTTGCCGACGCCGACGTAATCTCTCTGACGAGCGAGCGCTTTTCGCTCAATCCCACCGAGCACCCCGTAGTGGTCGCCCTTGAAAAGGGTGGCTCCGACCGGAAATTCTACCGCGTTTGTATGGGCGGGGAATCGATGATTTTTGTGAAATACTCCAGCCTGAAGGAGGAAAATCGCCACTACGTCGATATCGCGCGCTTCCTTCAGACAGCAGGCGTTCCGGTTCCTGAGATTTATCACCATGATCCAGCGGATGGTTTGATATGGATGCAGGATCTGGGGGAACTCGATCTCTGGAGCTTTCGAAAGGAATCGCGGGATTCCCGCATGGCGCTTTACTCATCAACGCTGGATGGCGTGCTTCAAATGCACCTGAAGGCAACCTCCCTCGTCGGCGATGCTCACCTCCACTTAGAGCGAGTATTTGACCGAGATCTTTATATGTGGGAACAGGGGTACTTCTTTGAAAACTGCCTGAAAACCCACTTCCAGATCCCCTCGGATGAAGTGGATCGACTATCGCAGCTTCCAGCCCTTGTGAATGCCGCCTCGCGCTTGGCCGAACTCCCCCGCGTTTTGGTGCATCGCGATTTTCAATCGCAGAACGTCATGATCGCCGATGGATCTGCGTGGTTGATTGATTTTCAAGGGATGCGTTTCGGTTTGCCCCAATACGATCTCGCCTCACTGCTATACGACCCGTATGTGACGTTGACGGACTCCGAGCGGGACGAACTCGTCGGCTTGTATAAAAGCCGACTGCTGGCCAATGGCGGCGCGGTGGATGCCGATTTCGAAACCACCTACAAATGGTGTGCCGTTCAGCGCCTCATGCAGGCCCTTGGGGCCTATGGCTTCCTCGGACACCAAAAAGGCCGCACATCCTTTCTTTCCCATATTCCGGTTGCAAAAAAATCACTTCAGGAGGTCATGTCGGGGCTTGATGGGCTCGAACCGCTCCTGCAAAAATTAGAGACCTTGCCATGAACAAAAGCCCCGAAACCACAGTCATCCGCCGCATCTCGCCCTCGCTCGACAATGCACGCTTCGCAGTCAAACGGGCGGTTGGAGAGACCATTACTGTCAGGGCCGATGTCTTCAAAGATGGTCACGACGAAATTGCCGTCATGTTAAAATGGAGGCAAGTTGGATCAAAAATCTGGCGCGAAACTCCGATGACGCCCCATCTCAATGACAACTGGAGCGGCACCCTTTCGGTTACTTCGCCAGGAGCTTGGGAATTCACTGTCGAGGCTTGGGGCGATGTTTTCTTTTCTTGGCAGCACGAGCTCGAGAAAAAATTCGCCGCTGGGTTAACTGATCTTCAGAGCGAGATTCTCGAAGGGGCTGCTTTCATTGGATCCGCAGCCACACGCGCAGGAAAGTCGCCGGACGGAGAGGTCTTGAAAAAAATGGCCGCCTCGATGCGTGTTGCTGATGCCGCCGAAGCGCACGATCTCGCGCACGATGCCACACTCTGCGCTCTCATGCAGATCTACGCCGACCGATCCCTTTCCACCACAGCGGAACCTTTTCATCCTGTGTGGGTCGACCGCGATCGCGCAACCTTCGCTGCTTGGTATGAATTTTTTCCAAGGTCCGCAGAAGGAAAGCCGGACTCGGGTTCGACATTCCGCGACTGCCTCGGACGGATCGACGATGCGAAGGCCATGGGATTTGATGTGATTTATTTTCCTCCGATCCATCCGATCGGAGCAACGAACCGCAAGGGTCGAAACAACTCGCTCCATTGCGAACCCGGAGAACCCGGCGTGCCCTATGCCATCGGGAACAATCGGCAGGGAGTCAATGGCGGCGGGCACAAGGATGTCGCGCCGGAACTCGGAACGTTGGAGGATTTTGACTGGCTCGTTGGGGAAATCAAAAAACGCGACATGGAAATTGCGCTCGATTTTGCGATCAATTGTTCGCCCGACCATCCTTACGTGAAAGCCCACCCAGAGTGGTTTTTCAAGCGTCCGGATGGCTCGATCAAGTATGCCGAGAATCCCCCAAAAAAATACGAGGACGTCTATCCGCTCAATTTTCACAATCCGAATTGGAAAGAACTCTGGGACGAATTGCGGGACGTTGTTCTTTTCTGGTGCGGGCATGGCGTTGGGATCTTTCGGGTGGACAACCCACACACCAAACCCGTCGCTTTCTGGGAGTGGCTCATCGCCGAGGTGAAGCTGCAATACCCCGGCACCGTTTTTCTGAGCGAGGCTTTCACCAAGCCAAACATGATGCAGGAACTCGCCAAGGTCGGCTACACGCAGAGCTACACCTATTTCACTTGGCGGAATACGAAACACGAGTTGACCGAGTATTTGACCGAACTCACCCAAGGCCCGATGAAGGAATACTTCCGCGCTAACTTCTTCGTCAACACACCCGACATCCTTCCCGAGTATCTTCAGCATGGGGGACGACCTGCATTTTTGATCCGCGCCGCGTTGGCGGCATTGACCATGCCGGTCTATGGCATCTATAGCGGATTCGAATTGTGCGAAAATTCGCCGGTTCCGGGCAAAGAGGAATACATCGACTCAGAAAAATACCAGTTCAAGGGTCGCGATTGGAACGCCCTGGGGAATATCAAGGACTACGTCACCAGGCTGAACAAAATCCGTCGCGAAAACCGTGCACTGAGAGAATACGCGAATCTTCGGACTCACACGGCGGAGAATGACCAAATCCTCTGCTTCAGCAAAACCACCGCTTCTCTTGATGAGGCTTTGCTCGTGGCCGTGACCGTGGATCCTAGGAACACACAAACGGCCTTTGTTCATGTTCCACTGGCGGAATTCGGGTTAACCGCTGACGAGGCCTATCAAGTCGAGGATTTGATAACGGGCGAGAGATATGAGTGGAAGGGTTCGCGTAACTTCATTTCTCTGGACCCGCATTCTCGCCCAGCACATGTCTTCCGCATACGGCGCCATGTTGCGCGAATCGCAGGCGAGGATATCTTTGCCTGATTTCTCCATTTTCGACCCTTGTTGGACAAAAGCCCCGGCAGTGAGTTAAGTTAGCGGTCATGTCTTTTGTTCATCTGCACTGCCATTCGGAATTCTCCCTCCTCGACGCCTCGGTGCGCGTCGCTGAGTTGGTGAAAAAAGCGGCCGGACTCGGCATGCCTGCGGTGGCGGTGACAGATCACGGCAACCTGCATGCTGCTGTGCCTTTTTATCAAGCCGCTCGCAAGGCGGGAGTGAAACCGATCATTGGCTGTGAGGTCTATGTTGCACCAGGCTCGATGCTCGACCGCAACGGTTCCTCAGCCAAGGATTCCGCCTACCATCTCACACTTTTGGCGACCGATGCAGAAGGCTATGGCAATCTGGTCAAACTCGTCACCTCAGCTCATCTGGAGGGCTTCTACTACAAGCCGCGCGTGGATAGGGAGCGGCTAGCAGCGCATTCCAAAGGCCTCATCGCACTCAGCGGTTGCGTGAAGGGCGAAGTGCCCACACTACTCGCCGGCGCCAGAATGAAGGAGGCCAAGGAGACGGTTGCCGCCTACCGCGATATTTTTGGGCCGGAGAATTACTTCATCGAGTTGACCGAGTTCGGACTTGATGCCCAACGGCGAGTGAATCCGGAATTGATCAATCTTGCCCGAGAATTTGACCTCGGACTTGTGGCCACAAACGATGTGCATTTCTTGGAAAAATCGCACCATGAGGCCCACGACGTACTGATTTGCATTGGCTCCGCATCCATGGTGGTGGATGAGAAGCGGCAGCGCTACAGCCCCGAACTTTACTTCAAATCCTCCGAAGAAATGAGGGCCCTTTTTGCCGAGCTTCCAGAGGCCTGTGATAACACACTTCGCATCGCCGAGCGTTGCCATTTCGAGATGGAGTTCGGCGTTCCGAAATACCCAAACTTCGACTCCCCGGATGCCCGCAGCCGCGAGCAATACCTGCGCGACCTGTGCTACGGAGGACTTCGCATGCGATTCGGTGCCCGAGTCGATACCGACACGGAGCTAACGACCCGCCTGAACTACGAGCTCTCGGTGATCGAAAAAACCGGATTCATCAGCTATTTCCTCATCGTCTGGGATTTCATCCGATATGCGAAGGAACAAGGCATTCCGGTTGGACCTGGCCGCGGATCCGCTGCTGGTTCGCTCATCGCCTACGTGCTCGGCATCACCGACATCGACCCTCTCCGCTACGGACTCATTTTCGAACGCTTCCTGAATCCCGAGCGCATCAGCCCGCCAGATATCGACGTTGATTTTTGCATGGAACGCCGAGGCGAGGTGATCGAATACGTTCGTCAAAAATACGGCGAGCGTGCGGTGTCACAGATCGTCACCTTCGGTACGCTCGGGGCGAAGAGCGTGATTCGCGATGTCGGCCGCGTGTTGGGCTGGAGCTATGGTGACGGCGATCGGGTCGCCAAAATGATCCCCAACGAGCTGAATATCGATCTCCAAGGGGCCAAGGAAAAAAACCCCGAACTGGCTGCCGCCATTGAGAATGAGGCGCCCCTGCGGCAACTCTGGGACTATGCCACTGTACTTGAGGGGCTGAGCCGCAACACAGGCATCCATGCGGCAGGCGTTGTCATCGGCGACCGTCCACTGGATGAGTTCATTCCACTCTGCCGAGGCAAGGAAAATGAGGTCGTGACCCAATACGCGATGGGACCGCTCACCGACCTCGGCATGTTGAAGATGGATTTCTTGGGGCTTCGCACGCTCACGATCATGCAGGAAGCCGTGCGACTCATTCACGTTGCGAATCCCGATTTCAACATCGACACGATCCCTACCGACAACAAACCCGCTTTTGATATCTACAATCGGGGTGAAACGCTGGGCGTTTTCCAGATGGAAAGTGGCGGCATCACCAGTTGCTGCAAACGATTCGATGTCGGCTGCATCGAAGACATCATCGCCGTCGGCGCGCTTTATCGTCCGGGTCCGATGCAGTTCATTCCTGAATATATCGAGCGCAAGAAGGGTCTCAAAAAAGTCGAATACCTGCACCCCCTCCTCGAAAAGGTTTGCGCGGAAACCCACGGCATCATCGTTTATCAGGAACAGGTTCAGTTGGCAGCGAGCGTTCTCGCTGGCTACTCGCTCGGTGAGGCCGATCTTCTCCGACGCGCGATGGGCAAGAAGGATGCCGAAAAAATGGAAAAGGAAAGGGCCCGCTTTGTGGCCGGCTGCGAGAAGCACAATAACATCACACCGAAGGTCGCTGATGCCATTTTCGGGTTCATCGCAAAATTCGCCGAGTACGGATTCAATAAATCCCACAGCGCCGCCTACGGCTGGATCTCCTATCAGACGGCCTACTTGAAGGCCCACTATCCGCGCGAGTTCATGTCCGCGATGCTCACCTTTGACGCGAGCACGACCGAACGACTCGCGGAGGTGATCGGCGAATGCCGCCGCATGGAAATTCCCGTTCGTCCACCGGACATCAATTCCAGCGATCTCAAATTTTCTCCGGAAACCTCCGGCGATGGAATTCGCTTCGGCCTGGCCTCGATCAAGAACGTCGGTGCCGGCGCGATGGAATCCGCCATTGCGGAACGCGCTAAGGGCGGAAACTTTGTGTCCCTCGATTCCTTCTGTTCGCGACTCGACTCACGCACCGTGAACCGAAAAATCATGGAAAGCTTGGTGAAGTGCGGAGCATTTGATTGCCTCGGCAAGAGCCGCGCCCAACTCTTTGCGGAGATCGAATCCACCATGGCCTCGGCCGCTTCGCTACAGCGCGATCGCGCGAGCGGACAAGTCTCCCTTTTCGGAGATTTGCCAATGATGCCATCTAAGGCTTCTGTCGTGAATGCCGCCGTCGAACCCTGGCCTCAACTGGAGATGCTCAAATACGAGAAGGAACTCCTTGGCTACTACGTCAGCGGTCATCCGCTCGACAGCTACGCCGGGCACTTTGACTCCGGAAAATACAACACCATTTCCCAAGTCACCCAAGCCACCGAGAACGGAAGCTTCAAGCTCGCCGGACTCATCATGAGTATCGAAAAAAAGTTTTCAAAAAAGGACAGCAAACCCTTTGGCATTTTGGTGCTCGAGGATTTCACCGGCTCACTCGAAATCACCGCTTGGGATGAGACGTTTGCTAAAAACATCGCCCTACTCGTCCCTGGAACGGCTGTTTCCATCAATATCCGAGCCACTCTCCGCGAGGAAGCCGTTCGCGCCACGGCCGGAGCCATGGCTGCGCTCAAACCGAAGGCCTCGGTGAAGGCGGTGCGATTGCGTTTGGCGCGAGAACTTGTTGATGAGGCTGCCTTGCAAACCATTCTTGGGGTGGTGAAAAAAAATCCTGGGATTCGGCCTCTGATACTCGAGTTCGCCCTGCCTGACGGCCGTAGTTTTGAAATCGCCGCTGGCGAGGAATTCAACGTGGGCGATGAGCGTGCAATCCGCTCATCCGTCGCCGCTTTTGCCCCTTCCGCTTAGACACCAAATGCAGTGCGCCTAGTTTTTAGAGGAGTCCGCTGCTTTCCTTCGGCGGCGGAGGGTCCGACGACGATGATTCACCTCTCGCAGTTGAGAAACTTCGACAGGCGATTTCTTGGCAACTGTAAGTTCCGTGGCTTTCGCCTTTGTTGCAGTGACTTTTTTCGCATGGACTTCGGTCGCCTTCGCGCTCACAGCGACACTCCCCTTCGGTTTGCGTCCACGTTTGACAGGCACCTCGGGGGTAATGATTGCTGGGGCTTTTGTTACCTTAGGGGCTTCAGGCTTTACCTCTGCACCGATCGTTGCTTTTGGCTTGCGACCTCGTTTCTTGGGTGGAGCGGGGACAATACTAGCCTCGACTTTGGTTTCTTTGGGCGTGGCCTGAGCGGCCTTTGGCGGTCTGCCTCGCTTTTTCTCGGTTTTGATTTCCGCTGATGGCGGAGTCTTAATTTGGGGCTCAGGTAGAGGTTTGGGCTGACGCGAAGCAACAGGGGACTTTTTGACCCTTTCCGACCTTGGCCTCATAAGGGATCTCGCATTTATCATTGTCGGCAATGGTAAGGCCTCGTCTTCCAATTCTTCAAACTGACGCTGTGGAGTCGGCCTGTTATTAATGAAATCGATGGAAGCTTGGATGAGGCGGGTGACATTGGTCTCCCATGTGGCGTAGATCTCGTAGTCCTCCCAATTCGGTTCAGCTAATTCGGAGTGGAGGAGAGTTGCCATGCCATCAGCGACCGCCTCGCTGGAATCGGGTTCGACAAAAACACCCAACCCGTAATGCTCGACTAGATCCCGCATCGGACTTGTGCCGCTGGAAGCAAGAACACGACGTCGCGCATTGACTGCGGTCGTCAGCGAAGACGTTTGAGAGTGGAAGGTTCCCGCGTGGGTGAGCAACAAAAAGTCCGCCGCTTTGAAGTAACTCAGTCGCTTCTCGTCATGAACAAACATGTCCGAAATAAAGACCCTCTTGCTAAGTCCAAGGTCATCCGCAAGCATCTGATAATATTTAATTGGACGATCTTTATGGCTTGGCGCAGTGCCGATCACCACGAGAAAGGCATCGGGATTATCGAGCAAAGCCTTGATGCTAAGATCGAGATTTTTATGGTTCCGGATCGAACCGAACGCCATGAAAACCTTCTTGCCCCGAGGCACATTCCAAGACTTGCGGATTTTTTTTACATTGTCAGGAATAGGTGTGATTTTTTCGGGCCCGATGGGTACCTCCACCATGCGAACAAACTTTGGCACCACGACCGGATGGGAAATACGCTTGTGCGCGACCGCGATGCGGAATGGCTCAAAGGCCAACCCACTGGAAAGCCGCGACCACCATTTTCCTCCTCGATTTTTGTCCTTCGGCGAAAAATGCAGGTTCGTCGCGTAGATGGTCTTAAAGAAAAGCGCGAGCAAGATATGCGGCCAAATCCAAAGCGCGGCATGCATTTCTATATGGCTAGCAGCAAGAACAATGCTCGGGCGGTGCCTGTAGATTTCCCAAGCGAGGCGGAATTGGTTGCGAATGGCTTGAATCGACTTAGCCAGTTTTTTAGCAGCACTACCTTGGTTTTGTGAACTAGCACCCTCCTCCATGCAGATGGAGACTGGGTATTCGGCATTTCGGGTTCTCAAAAATCCAGGACCGCAGAGCAAGAGAACCTTGATCCCCATTCCAAACAAGGCCGAGGCTTGTCTGTGAACTTGATCTGGGATGACTCCATGAGATCCAGGACAGTGAATCATCACATCGACAACGGGGCGATTACGAGAACTGGACATCGATTGGAAAAACTAGACCCCGAGCGGGAAAACAAAGTTGAATGGAGAAATGAAATCCTCCGTATTTGCGAAAAAGGGGCTAATACGATGTTGAGATAGACGGTATTGGCAATTCATTTCAGATGGTAAGCCACTCGGCGGACCTAGGAAGATGAGTCCCATCACCCTCGCCAGCAAGTTTTTTTTACCTCTCGACATGGCAGCAAAATCAATGACTTCCTCTATCCTATAGCGGGCATTGAAAATTCTGAGTTCAATTGCGAGCTTCTATGGGCGACTATCCCAACCACACTGTGGACGACCTTTTTCCTAAAAATCCCATCACCGACCGCGATGCCCCCCTTGCCACGCGAATGCGACCGCTCACCCTCGAAGAGTATTGCGGGCAGGATCATATTCTTGGACCCGGCAAGATGCTCCGCCGCGCCATCGAAGCGGATCGGATCTCCTCGCTCCTTCTCTACGGTCCACCCGGCACCGGAAAAACCACGTTGGCGCAAGTGATCGCCGGCACAACAAAATCCCGATTCGAGCGCCTGAGCGGAGTCGAAAGCAACGTGGCCGATATCCGCCGTATCGTTGCCTCAGCAAATGCCAGACGCTCGCATTCCGGCGAGAAAACAATCCTCTTTGTCGATGAGATTCATCGGTTCAATAAAGCCCAGCAAGACGTGCTCCTTCCCGAGGTCGAGAGTGGCGTATTGCGACTCATCGGCGCCACAACACAGAATCCCTTTTTCAGCATCAATAGCGCGCTTCTCTCCCGCTCACAGATTTTTGAGCTCAAGCCACTGCCGGAAAAAGAACTCGTTCATCTCATCAACCGAGCCTTGGGGGATGTGGATCGTGGGCTCGGATCTCGCCGCATCGTCATCGATCCGGACGCCGCCGCGTTTCTTGCGAAGCTCAGTGATGGAGACGCTAGGAAATGCCTGAACGCCCTCGAAATCGCGGCACTCACTTCGCCGACCGATGCCGACGGCCTCACTCGCATCGACCTCGCCGCCGCACAGGAGAGCATTCAAAAAAAGGCCGTCGTCTATGATGGCACAGGCGATGGTCACTACGACACGATCAGCGCGTTTATCAAAAGCATCCGTGGCAGCGACCCGGACGCCGCCATTTACTGGCTCGCAAAAATGCTCCATGTCGGCGAGGAAGTGCGCTTCATCACCCGACGCCTCGTCATCTCCGCCAGCGAGGATATCGGGATGGCGGACTCCAACGCCCTTCTAGTCGCCCAAGCGGCGGCGCAGGCGGTGGAGTTCATCGGCCTCCCTGAGGCTAACCTGATCCTCGCCCATGCGACCGTTTATCTGGCGACAGCCCCCAAGAGCAACAGCTGCACGGTCGCGATAGGCAAAGCCTCACAGGAAATCCGCGATGGTCGCACCCTCGCCGTTCCCACTCACCTCCGCGATGGACACTACAAAGGCTCCGAACGCCTAGGCCATGGAAAAGGCTATCTATACAGCCATGATTTTGACGGATCCTATGTCCCCCAAGCCTACCTCCCCGAAGGCCGCCGTTATTATGAGCCCACAGAAAATGGCCTAGAAAAACGCATCAAGGAACGGCTCGCCCACTGGCGCGCTCTTTTTGAGCAGGCCCAACAAATCGCTCCATAAAATCATGGAATTCGCTGTGGCTGGCATATAGGGTGACTTCCCATGGTTGAGCTCCGCGATGTCACTAAACGCTTCGACACCTTCGAAGCCCTCAAGTGCGCCAGCTTCGAGATCAAGGCCGGCGAGTTCATGACCTTTCTCGGCCCCTCCGGTTGCGGCAAGACGACCTGTCTTCGTCTCATCAGTGGATTTGACTCCCCCACCTCCGGCCAGATTCTTATCGATGGACGCGATGTGACTTTGGATCCCCCTTACCGACGCGATGTGAATCAGGTCTTTCAAAACTACGCCCTCTTCCCCCACTTGACCATCTACGAGAACATCGCCTTCGGTCTTCGCATGAAGCGGGTGCCGGCTCCAGAAATCAAAAAACGTGTTGAACGCGTGATCCAGATGACCTCACTAGAGGCCTTTGTCGATCGCAAGCCCGCGCAGATGTCCGGTGGTCAGCGTCAGAGGGTCGCTCTCGCTAGGGCCATCATCTGCGAGCCCAAGGTCCTTCTCCTCGACGAACCCCTCAGCGCCCTCGATGCCAAATTACGCACCCAAATGCGCGTCGAGCTCAAGCTACTGCAGAAAAAACTCGGTATCACCTTCATCTTCGTTACCCACGATCAGGAGGAAGCCCTCGCCATGAGCGACCGCGTGGCGGTTATCAACGAAGGCCATGTCGAGCAGAACGGTACCGTTCACGAGATCTACTACCAACCCGCCACCCGATTCGTCGCCTCCTTCATCGGTGAAACCAACATCATCGAAGCCGAAGTCACCGGCGCAGACGCGAACCATACACTCTGCCGCGTTGAGGGAGGACTCATCCTCCACATTCTTAGCTCCCCCACCCCAGTTGGCAGCAAAATCCTCCTCTCCCTCCGGCCAGAAAAAGTGCGCCTCCACCGCGCAGATCCCAGCGATAGGAATTCCTTCCCCGCCCGCATCTCCAGGGAAGTTTTCAAGGGCGCTGTCGATGACATCACCTTAGTCACCGAGGCTGGCCTCGAGCTAGGGGCACTCCTCCCCAACGACGGCCAGACCGAGCGGGACTTTCACGAAGGGGAGCCCATCTTTGCCAGCATCCGACCCGAAGATATCAATATTATCAAGGCTTGAGCGGCCCCTCCAACGCGTGAGCAAGTGGCGCACAAAATAAGACAGTGCCTGTTATTTTTTGTTCAAATAAATCCTGAAAAAAAATTTTGACATTGCAAATCAACCTTATACAACGTGGCACGGATAGTGCTAATGTTTTGCAGCGCCTCTTCCTGATGCGCAAAAAACAAATACCCTAACCCGCCTTAAAACGGGAACGGATTAGAAAAAATAAACAAACACATAAACACATGAAACTGACAAAAATTGTTGCTCTAACGAGTCTAGTGGCCGCTTTTGCAGCTACTCCACTCTTCGCCGGCACGAAAACCTTCAAAGAGACCGTCGTGGTCGAAGAGGAAGAATCCTCTTGGTATAACGCTGCTCTCAGCACTGGATATGACAGCCTTTACATGTTCCGTGGCGTGAACACGCTTCGTTCCAATGGCGGTTACGGTAACAGCTTGTGGTGGACAGACGCCAACTTCACTTGGAACATTTCCAACAACGACACCCTTACCGTGGGTGGATGGCAGGCCTTCGGGTTGAGCAAAGCGAGCTATCGCGAGTTTGATGCCTACCTCAACTACATGCACAGCTTTGGCGACCTCTCGGTTGGATTGGGATATACATTCTACTATGTTTATCCTCCAGGTGGGCAGGACTTCGCCAATGAGTTGAACGCCAAGGTTGCTTATAACATCGACCTCGGATTCATGACGATCACTCCTTCAGCGACCTACTTCTTCAATCTCGGTCCTGACAACGACACAGGCCTTTCAAACGGCGTTGTCAACACTGCCAGCAGCTACCTTGACCTTCGTGTGAATGGTAGCATCCCTGTGATCAAGGATGTGCTTTCAGTTGATCCATGGGCTGCCTTCGGTTTGAACTTTGGTTACAACCTCGATGGCAACCTGCAACAATTTGACGGTGCCAACAATGTGGAATTCGGCGTGGCCCTTCCTTGGAAGGTCAACGATACCATCACCATTTCTGGTTATGTTGCATACAGCTACGCTTTCGAGGATCTCTATGGCATTACCCAGCCTAGCACCTTCTGGGGCGGTGGCAAAGTGGCCTTCGCGTTCTAAGATCGTTTAAATCCATTCAACAAAAAAACCCTTCCGGTCTCGACTGGAAGGGTTTTTTATTGTCTTGATCTCCCATGGCTAGAAAAACGCTCCTTATTCTTGGCGACCAACTTTCGCATTGGAATAGCGCGCTTCGCGACGGCGACAAAGATCGTGATGTGGTTCTCATGGTCGAATGCCCCGACTCTGACGCAAAAAATCACAAAATCATTCGCGTATTTCAAATTTCCGCTATGCGCCACTTTGCGGGAGAGTTGAGGGACAAGGATTGGACGGTCGACTACCACGCTCTCGGCGAAACGACGGATTGGGCTTCGGCTGCTCAAAAGCATTTCGCCCAATTCCAGACATCCTCACTCTTGGTGATGGAGCCAAACAATTTCAGTGAGCAGCGCAGGATCGAACAGATTGCTGAGGAAAATGCAATCCCGCTTGAAGTTTTGCCAACATGCCAGTTCGTAGTCCCCCGCGCGGATTTTCTTCGTGCCGCCCATGGCAAAAAGCGATTGCTTATGGAGCAGCATTATCGCAAGGCCCGGCAGAAGTATGGGATTCTTTTGGATCACGATGGAGAACCGGAGGGTGGGGCTTGGAATTTCGATGCAGAAAATCGCAAGACCCTTTCCGATTGGAAGAAAGATGGGGCACCTCGCCCGGGCGTATCCGCGACGAAGACCCGGTCGCACGACGAGATCACGCAAAAGGTCATTTCCGAAGTCGATCGTTTTTTTCCCAATGGCATCGGCCGGGCAGCGGACTGCTGGTTGCCGGTGACTCGTGCCGAGGCGCTGCAGGCTCTCTCCGCATTCATTCGAGAAAGACTCCCTCGTTTTGGAGATTACCAAGACTTGATGCTCCAAGATTCCCCGACCATGTTCCACAGCCTCATATCTGGCCCTTTAAATTTAGGGCTTTTGAGTCCGATGGAATGCGTCGAGGCCGCCGAAAAAGCCTATCGGGATGGAACCGCTCCGTTGGCTGCCGTCGAGGGCTTTATCCGACAGATCATCGGTTGGAGGGAGTTTGTGAACGGCGTCTATTGGCTCAAGATGCCAGATTACCTCTCCAGCAATGCGTTGAATGCCACTCGGCCTTTGCCCGATTTCTTCTACACGGCGAAGACAGACATGCAGTGCCTAAGCCTCACCATCTCGGAAGCCATCGACACGTCCTACAATCACCACATCCAGAGGCTGATGATACTCGGGAACTTTCTGCTTCTCGCCGGCATCGATCCACAGCAGTCGCATGACTGGTTTTTGGAGATGTATATCGACGCGCATGAGTGGGTGATGGCGGCGAACGTGTTGGGCATGGCGCTCCATGCGGATGGGGGCTTCATGGCCACCAAGCCCTACGCCGGCTCAGCGGCCTACATTTCAAAGATGAGCAACTACTGCAATGGATGCCACTTCGATCCCAAGAAAAAATCTGGCTCCGGCGCCTGCCCGTTTAATCTTCTTTACTGGGATTTTTACGACCGCCACGCCCAGCGGTTCGCCTCCAATCCTCGCACGAGCATGATGGTCAGTGCTTGGAAAAAAAGGGCCGAATCCGAAAAAGCCATCATCAGAAGCGAAGCCAAAACCTTTCTGGAAAATCTCCGTCCCGCCAAGCCTTCCGAAGATCAAATATAATCGCCGAACTCGTATAGCGCGGGATCCCGCTCCATGCGGACCGGACGCACACGCGATCCGGTCGGAGCGACTTCGCCCGCATCACCATCAGGCAAATCCATTCCCTCAAAGGCATCGCCGAATTCCTCTTCGAGTTTCTCAGGATCTTCGCCCGCCTCCAAGCGCCGGATCATTTGATCCATCCCGTCGGGCATGGCTTCGCCAGTCGCCTCGGTCATCTTCCGCATCATTCGGCCCAACGCCTTGGGGTCGGGATTATTTTCATCCATACTGGACATTTCGCGCTCCATTTCGGCCATCATTTTTTCCATTCGGGGATCAGCGGCATCCGGCGATTCTGACTTTTCCTTGGCGCGACCAGTGAAGGCGAACTTGGAAACCACCCGCTCCATTTTTGCCGTGGGGTTGTCCGGGCATTTCGGCACCTTATCGGAATAGGACAGGCTACGGGCGAAAAACGAGTAAATCTTATTCGTGTCGGGAGAGTGGAATTCGTAGATCGGCATGGTGAAGTGAGTGTCTGATTTTACCCCCTTTCGCCGCCTGCGTCCACTCTTGCCATTCTTCCTTATAGGCGACCTGCACTCGGGTTGCGAAATGTCTCCCCCGGGTCGTCCGATTTTTCTCCGCAAACCCACTTTTTTTTGATAACCAGATAGACTCACACATGGACACTCCCGAAACGCCCGACAGCGAGCTAGTCTCCCGCACTCAAGCGGGGGATGCTCGGGCTTTTGACGAGTTGGTGGTGAGATTCAGTCCCCGGCTCTACGGATTGATCTATAATATGACGGCCAGCCATGAGGATACTAACGATCTTCTTCAAGATATCTTCGCCAAGGCCTATCGATCTATCAACGGCTTCCAGGGCAAATCCGCCTTCTACACATGGATGCACACGATCGCCGTGAACATGACGATCAATTTCCTGAAAAAACGGAATCGCCGCAAAACCATGAGTCTCGATGATGTCGATAATGGGATCCTGACCGATCCCGACTTCATTAAAGCCACGAGCAATGGCGACCCCAGCCACGATGCCAATCTGGTGGAACTTCAAAAGAAATTGAACGAATCCATGCTCAAGCTGTCTCACGAGCATAGAGCAGTTGTAACGATGTTTGATATTCAGGGAATGCCGCATGCGGAAATTGCGAAGATCCTGAAAATTTCGGAAGGAACCGTGCGCTCGCGCCTTTTTTATGCACACCGACAGTTGCAAAATCACCTACAAGAGTTTATGAAACACTAATCCCCTTTATGGAGTCTGAAGAAAGCATTTCCAAGTTGCTGAGATTGAAACGATATGAGCAACCTCGCCCAGATTACTTTGAGGATTTTCTCGCCGAGTTCCAGCTCCGCCAGAGGGCCGAAGTGATTCACCGACCATTTTGGAATATCGCCTGTGATCGATTTTCCTCCCTCTTTGCACCGATTCCAGTGCCAAGACTCGTCACCGCTTCCTCCTTTGCTGTTGCCGTGATTGCTGCTGGGGTGACATTGCAATGGTCGGGCAACGAGACAGCCGACGCACCAGCCAAATGGAATCTCTCGTCCGCCGCCCAGACGCGACTTGGTTCCGCGCAAAGCGCTTTTACCAAACCCGGCAAACGCGTTTCTTCGGTCCAATACGTGCTACCAACTAGACCGATCGGATACGCTTCGGCTCATAGTTTTTAACAAATCAAAGTGAATTGGCTTTGTAATTCATTATGGGCATTGGCACTCACTGCCCCCCTATTTTCCCTCCCGCTTTGCGCAGCGGATCAATCAACGGCACAAAATATCTGCACCGAGTTCGGCCGGATTTTTGAACAACACCGTCGATCTGTCGTACGCATTTATGCTACCGATCACCTTGGCATCCGAGTTGGGAGTGGATTTTTCGTAGATCCCTCGGGGGTCATCTACACCCATGCCGGCACTGTGATGAATGCGGAAGATGTGAAGGTGAGCTTCGACGGTCGCCTAATTCCAGCACGCGTCATCACCGTCGATGACCGCAATGGCATCGCCCTCCTAAAAGTCGATTGCTCCACCCCCTTCATCCCAATCGGGGATTCCGATAAAATCACCCAGACCACACCTGTGATCCTGATTGGATTTCCAGAGGAGTATGAAGTGAGCTCGAATTTCGGCATGATCGCCGCTCGCGAGCGACAGCATCTTGGAAAATATTTTGCCACATCCCACTTCAGGGCAAACATGGCCGTCCAGCGCGGCGAGGGTGGAGCCCCCGTACTGAACCTTGCCGGCGAGGTTATCGGCATCCTCATGGCCCGCATCAGCGATGGCACCGCCTGTCACATCCTCCCAATCCGCGCGGCAGAAAAAACAAGACAGGATATCTCGCGCTTCGGCGAATTGCGTCCCGGCTGGGTAGGTGGCGAGGTGGAGGATACAGCCGCTCCGATTGCCGGATCCACCGCACAAATCCTCACTCTCGGCCCAGGGACACCTGCTGCGCAAAGCGGACTGAAAGCGGGTGACATGATTTTGAGTATCAACGGAATTCCCGTGACCTGCAGTGAAGACGTCCTAGATGCCGCCTACTTTCTCACTGCCGGAGATCTCGTCGAGGTACTCATCCTTCGCGACGGCGAAAAACGATCCATTTCCGTCAAGCCCATCACCCGCCCGACCATCCCCGTCGAGGCTGCTGCGCAAGAAAAGTAAAGACGATCAGGTTGAACCCGAACCAACGCGGGGCTCCCATACAACGGTAGGGCTACGCAACGGATCATCTATCCCCAATAGGAACCGTTCCATTACCAAGTATAGTGGACCTTGTAAGTCACTGTCTTTTCCTCATCTGGCTTGAGGGGGACACGGAACTCGATGGTTTGGGCATCGGTTTTAGTGAACTCATGGTTTTTGTCCTCGATCGCCCAATTCGACCAACGAAAAAGGTGCTCAACCACGCGAATTTCGACCGCTTCTTTTTTGCGATTTCGAAGTTGGATTTCAAATGTTTCGTCCAAGGTATGATTGGCTTCGTTGACCTTGAATTCGGTTTGCTTGCGCTCGCCTACAAGGTCGAAGCTATCGCCAATAAATAGTCGAACGAGTTCGTCTTTGGGAGTGTGCTCGATGTTATTCTCTCCAACAAATTCGAGTTGGCGGTCGTCATCTTGGGAATAAAAGCGAACTCGACCTTTCGGGAGAGGAATTTCGAGATGATTGGCTTCGGAGTTTTTGAATTCACGATAAACATTCACCTTTTTGTTGGAAGTCGTGCCGTAGCCCGGGTCGGCCCCCACATTCATGCCCACTCGCCAACCGCTGATGGCGGCTCCATCGTAAATATAAAGACGTTCGGCTTTGACTCCAGTTGCGCGAATGAACTCGACTTGCTTAGTTTCCTTATCTCGAAGAGTGACGCGGTTCGCCAACGTGTAGAGATGGAATTCGTCGAAGGCTTTTTCAGAAACGACCGGCGGTGCATCCATCGCCATTTCTGCCATCATCGGAAACCCTCTTTTGGCCATTGGCGAATGCGGGGGTTGCACTTTATTGACGTCGCCGGCCATGAGTTTGATCTTGGCATTTTGAAAACCGGATCCGCTATCATTCTGCATGGTGATCCAGCCGACAATATCCACGAGATCACCTTTCTCTGGCGCGACGAGATTGTAGCTGGCTTGCCACGAAAATCCTTGGGTGACATAGGCGACCTCCGCGTTGATCTTGGCGGCAGCGGTGGCGTGGATTTGCCAAGCGAGGGCTGGCTTGAGGATGTTTTCTTCTCCCAAAGAAGGGAAGATGGGCTGACCCGGCAGCGAGAATTGAAGCTTCCCATCAATTTCGACGATGGGCTCGACGGGAGCCCCCCCTGGCACATAGCCGCTGCGTATGATTTTAGCGGAAATGGTTTGGTCCGGCTTGTTCGCCTCCCGCCGAATGAAGTCGAGGAATTGCCCTTCAAAGAAGGAAAGAAGCATCGGCTCGGAAACGGGATCGTTGCGATACG
>Ga0114975_10000951_pt1 | contig 21190 bp, 33 predicted proteins | sample S_130626_EF_Meta_FD_87031 | JGI IMG/M metagenome (GOLD analysis project Ga0114975, IMG submission 87031) | Freshwater microbial communities from Lake Simoncouche, Canada to study carbon cycling - S_130626_EF_MetaG | ecosystem: Environmental > Aquatic > Freshwater > Lake | place: Lake...
AATAACACCAAAAATTTGTTCTTGATTCATAATTGAATTTTTAAAAGTTTATTACTTATAAATAGTTTGAAACTATCACTTATCAAAAAAAATAAATATATAAAGACTTGACAGTTTGGTAAATTATCGTATATTTATTAGAAATTACAATAACACAACAAATGCAAACTTTAAACATATTACTTACGATAGCGGGAACTGAGGGTAGAGATACAACTTGGAAGTCGATGGTATGATATATATTTAAGTAAAAAAATATTCTAAAATCCATCTTCAAAAAAGGTGGATTTTTTTTTTGGTTTTTATTTGGCAGAATAAAATTAAGTTGTATCTTTGTCAAAAATAAAAGGATTATGAAACAAGAAATCATGACAGAAGAAAAATGTAGAGAATCTTGGGAGAAACATCAAAAGAATGCTCACGAAGATGACATAATACCTTACTTAGATTTTAGAGGTGAGTGTGGATTAAAGGATGAAGATGAAGAGGAAGACGCTTGGGATGATGATGGTAGTGTAGAATATGAAGATTGGAATTAGAAGTTTAAAAGAAATAAATTATGAAAAAATTAATTTTAATTATTACCATCTCACTATTCTTATCTTGTTCTGTTGATGGATATGTGAGTTGTAATTGTGGGTTAGTAATTAGTAATAGAGTACGAGATTATTCTGTTGTAATTAGAAATGAATGTACCGGTGATGATAAATTGTTTTATCTATACCCGAATGATTGGAGAAACGCCCAAGTGGGTTCAGAATTTTGCATTTATAATACTAATAATTGGAAAAAAACAAATTAAAGACATGGGATACACAGAAGAACAATTGGGGATTATCGTTGGTTTAATGTTTATTGGTTTAGTAGTTTTAATTGTTATCGGTAAACATTATGTTGATAAGATAATTAAAAAAGAAAAATAAAGTTTGGTGGAATGAAATAAAGTATTATCTTTGTACCGTCAAAAACAAACAAGTTAATTGAAATATTGGTAATACAGACGCTGCCATCGTCTAACGGTCAGGACCTATGGTTTTCATCCATAAAATCGGAGTTCGATTCTCCGTGGCAGTACTAAAATTATGAAGAAATTCTTTCCCGCGGTTGGGGAAAGATTAAGTGAATGTCGGGTTCGATTCCCGGCAACCATAACGGTTCGATTCCGCTGGTGTTGGTACAATACCTTAATCTATAATTTTAACAGACATCTCCCCAGGGAGAAGGTCATGGTCCGGATAGAACCTCATCTATCCAAAATTGGGTCAGATGACAACGGCAGTCCAACTGATTTGCAATCAGATTGTTTGGGTTCGACTCCCACTGTATCCACAAAATAAATTTGGTTGTTAAATACATAATAACTATCTTTGTTGAGAATAAAAATAGCTACAGCGCATAACGGCTGGTGTGCCAGACTGTCACTCTGGTGTAGGTTTTCCTACGTAGCGGGTTCGACTCCCGTTGTAGCTGCAAATCATAGGATTAATTACCCTATGACTGATGGGTTCGAAACCATCGGAATGATTATGGTGTATGGAGCACAGAGGAACGGTGTATGTGGTATTAACGCAGAAAGGGGACTCAGGATTAAGGTTCAAATCCTTATTAATTAGCAAAATAAATAATACATCGCGAGGGGGAGGTATAGTATCTCATCGGTCTCATAAGCCGACTAAAGCAGGAGCGTTACCTGCCCTACGCTACTAAATGCGAATATCGTATAGTGGTTATTACTCCATCCTTCCAAGTTGGAGACGACAGTTCGATTCTGTCTATTCGCTCAAAAACACACATCAGTCCTTATGATGTAACGGATTAGCATACAAATCTTCTAAATTTGTTGTTTGGGTTCGAATCCCGATAAGGATACAAATAAAATAATGTTCTAAGGTTCGTTTATCATTTACTTTACGATAAAAATGTTTATTATAAAGTATGAGTAAATACGATAAAAAAGAATTAGAACGTTTAATTATAATTGAAAAAATATCTTATGAAGAAATAGGTAGAAGTTATAATGTTAGTGGCTCTGCAATTAAAAAAGCCGCTTTAAGATTAGGAATTAATTTAGAGAAAAGGAGAAAAATAAACGATAAAGAAACATTTAATAAAAATGTAGAGTTTATTAAAAGAGAGATTGGATATTGTAAGTGTTGTGGTGGGGATTTTGTTAAATATGGTTCGTCTAAAAACATATTTTGTAGTCATAGTTGCCAACAAAATTTTAGACACAAAGAATTATATGACAGATTTTTAGATGGAGACAATTATTTCCAAAGAAGTAGTTATGATTTGAAAATATTTAAAAAAGATTTTTTATTAGAACAAGAACATAAATGTGGTATATGTTGTATAGATGATAAATGGAATGATAAACTATTAAAATTTGTGTTAGACCATATTGATGGTGATGCGAGTAATAATCTAAGAAATAATTTAAGGTTAATTTGTCATAATTGTGATTCACAATTAGATACGTATAAATCTAAAAATAAAAATTCAGCAAGAAAAGAACGTTATTTAAAGAATTATAAAAATTAATTACCCCTATAGAGGAATAGGAGACTCGTTCGGTTTAGACCCGAAAGTTTGAAGGTGCAACTCCTTCTAGGGGTACAATAAAGATTAAACCATCACTAATGACACGCACGGCAGCCGAAATGAAATAGTACTCAATGATTAGGCAATGCGAACGATGAAGACCGGATACCTCACTGTGCGTAGGTAAGTTTCAAATCCGGTTGTTGGTTTTTTTTACAACACATTATCATAACTCGGTGTGATACACCGCCAACTACCTCCTTAAACTACGTGGGAACTGCGGTTCTCCCAATGTGGCCGAAGTGATGATGTTTTAAGAAACAGAGAAAAATCTGGACAGCGAAAGCAGGATAGACCTTGGACAGTTTCTTTTAGTAGTTTAAGAGACAGAGTTGACTTCTACTTAAAAAAAATACTCTGCAACAGGGTTCCTACGCATAAAAGGTGGTGCACGGGTTTTGTAACCCCGAATAGAGTCAGTTCGATTCTGACAGGAACCTCAAAATCGACTATAAGAGGATTGGTATGTAGGAACAACATACAAGTAGTTGACATCTCGGAAAGACGGGAAAATAGTCGGGTGGCGGAATTGGATAGACGCGGCCCCGTCGAGGGGTTTAACCGGAATTACAGGTTCGAGTCCTGTCCTGACTACAATGAGATAGAGATACTCAATAGATTTGGCATCGTTTCTTAAACAAAGATGTAGCTGACGCCTCAAACGGTTTTACAGAGGGGGTCGTTGGAAAAAAGGGAGCTCACTAACTCACCTCCAAGTAATAGTTGACTTTTAAGCGGTAAGACGCGTTGGGTTTTGAATAGGAAAACTGTGAATATCTACCCCAAACTAATCTCATTGGGGGAACACATCTGGGTGGTGAAATGGTATACACGCTAGACTTAAAATCTAGTTTTCCGAAAGGAGATTGAGGGTTCAAGTCCCTCTCCGGATACAAATATCGACCACTAACTTCGGTTGTGGTAAATGCCGGTTTGGTCAGTCCGTGCTTAGCGTATAAAGGATATTCAGAGATACGACTATGTTTGGGAAGTGGAGATGTTAAATTCTCCCCTCCTGGGCGCCAAAACACAAGAAAAAATTATTAGACATTAAAGCGACATTGCAGAAGTAAACCAGTGAGGCACACATAAAATTGGACTCGTCGAAAATGTTGAGGTGATAGACCACCATATGTTTGATATTACAAATATGAAAAACAACCAACCCAACTCCTCATAGTTTTAGCATTAGCTAAAATTTATGACTCAGAAATTGAGAATTTGGAGAGTAGTCCCTACCAGTAAGACTGGTGTTCAGGCTCCCACTTTTTTCGTAGAAACTACGGAAGAAGGACGTGAGAAGGCAGAAGTATCTGCGGTTAAACAAGCAAGAGTAAAATCTGGCTTAGGAAAGTTCGATAATTGGAACTTTAGATTGGAGAAACTCTCTGTGAGGGTTGATAAATTTGGGAGGTACATTAAGCACCACCAATAGATTGACATATGTTTTATGGGTTCATTAAAAACCCATAATTGTCCTTGTAGCTAAATTGGTGAAGGCGCTCGGCTCATAACCGAGAGATATACAGGTTCGAAGCCTGTCGAGGACACAGCTGATATTTGAGTGTAAGCAAGTACAATATCTATCGTTAGGCTCTTACAGGTGGTGAACGGTGGTCTTAGAGTGATGACTAAGTGTGGATACCATTTAACTCTACATAGAACCTCTGAGGAAACTTGGGGGTTTTTTATTATATGGTATATTTATAATAAAAACAATTAAAATGGATAAGAAAATATTGTCAGAAGAATTAAATAATATGAAATACCTTTTTGATTATAAATCGGGAAAAGTTATTTCTGAACAATCTCGACATAAAAACACTAAAAGACATCCTGAAAGATTGGTAAAAGATATTGAAACCGGTGAAATTGTTGGTACCTATAAACGAGGACTTGGATTCTATCCAAGTCCTCATGGTGAAGAATTGGGGTATGAATATCACTCAACATCAATTCCGGATGGGACAAAAATAAGTGGTACTGAAGTTGGTGAATTTGATTACGATGACGATGATTTTACAGGTCATATGGACTAAAAAATAAAAATACAACCCTCAAGGAAACTTGGGGGTTTTTTATTTGGTGTAATGAAAAAAAGTATTATCTTTGTCAAAAATAAATAATATGAAATTAAATTCAAATTCAATCAGTTCAAAACTGTACAGATGGTTCTACGGAACAAATGTTTTACCAAACAACTTATGTCCTTATTTTTGGAAATTGGTGTTGATGTATCTTACAATCATTCCTTATACACTATTTTCAATCCCGGTGGTTGTTTATGATATGTTTGATAAAGATTATAGCAATGGGGAGAGAAAGACCGGTGATAGATTAGGTATTAGTGCTGGTGTTTATATTGGAATATTGACGGTTACCTCTTTAATCACAGCGATTGTTGGTTTCTTCACACCTATTGAAACAAAAAGTTTTTGGGAGTTTTGTCAGGTATTAGGTTGTATAGTATGGTTTGCGTTAATTGTTATCGGAGGGATTGAAGGTGTTAAATATTTGAGAGAATATTCTACCACAGATGAATCTTATTATTCTGTATCAGAAAAGAAATGGGTTTATAAAAAAACCAAAGTTAATTTGACCACAGAATTTATCAAAGCTAAGTACAACAAGTATTGTCCTAAAATTGATTGGATAGATAATAAATAAACTTCGAGGAATAATGTGGGCAAGTAGTTTAACAAGACCAAAGAGAGAAATCGTTAAAACAACCGAAAAAGTGTCTCGTGTTGATAAATTAAACGACTATCATAAGAATAGAAACAAGTACTATTATGAATTAATTAAATCAATCATGGATGGTGCCGTTAGTCAGTGTACTGATGTTGTTCTATTGGAACCAATCAAAAATCATTATCCACATTACTCATACAATGATGTGGTGATTTATTATGATGATGATATTCATAAAATGTTATTGGATGATGATATTGCGGCGTATGCTGATTCAAGTAATAACATAGTGGTTACATTTGACCCACAAAGGGTTTCACAATTTAAAAAGAAATAATATGATAGATAATATTGACGTAGTAAAATCCTTATTGAATTTTTCCGAACCGGGAGACTTCTACATGTTGTATGTGTTCAAAAGGAAAAAGGACCAACCTGAAGGGGAGAGAGATAATCACCAATCCGTAAGAACTATTAAAACTTACTGTGTTGATAGTATTGAATATCTTGACAAAAGGTATGATGAGATTAAACAACTTTGTGAAATGTTTAAAGCCCGTGCATACATCCATGTTCAAAAACAAAATCACCGTGATGTGTCTTTGGAGATGTTGTCAACTTTGGCTCAAAGGATTAAGAATGGTGCTCAGGTTCAAAAGGGGTTATTTGATTCTGTTGTCGGTCAAATTAAAACTCAGGAAAAGAGATGGATTGTAGATATTGATACTAAAGATTTTGACACTCTTTTTGAAGTGTCAAAATTTCTAATAGTTTTACAACCGGTTGGTGATAAAGTTGAGGCTGTTATCCCAACAAAAAATGGTGTTCATTTAATTACTAAGAAATTTGATGTTAGAAGATTTCAAGAAAAATTTCCGGAGATAGACGTAGTTAAACGTAACCCAACGTTACTATATTTCCCGAATTCTTTGTAATTATAGATATACAAAAAATAAAACTAACTTTATTAGTAATTTAAGATATTTATTATAAAAATACAAAACATGGATTATAATAAAATTTATAATAATTTAATCGAAAGAGCTAAAAATAGGATTTTACCTGATGATGTATATGTTGAACGTCATCATATTTTACCAAAATGTATAGGTGGTGATAACAAAATTTCTAACCTCGTTAAATTACGTCCAAAAGAACATTATTTAGCACATTTATTATTACACACTATGTTTCCAGATAATCAAGGTCTTACCTATTCATTTTGGATGATGTGTAATGGTAATAAAAAAGATAAAAGAACTTATAGAATTTCCGGGAAGACATATGAAAGTATAAGAAATAAATTTATAAGTATGGTTAAAGAACGAGAACCCTTTTTTAAGGGTAAAAGACACACTGAAGAATCTAAACAAAAAAATAGAGAATCCCATTTAGGGAAAATAACTTGGAGTGGTAAAACACACACTGAAGAAAGTAAGAAAAAAATGAGTGATATTAGAATTGGGTTAAAACTTTCGGATGATACTAGAAAAAAAATAAGTTTATCAAAAAAAGGTGTTAAATTTTCGGACGAACATAAAAAAAAATTAAGTGATTCCTCTAAAGGTAATAATAATAACTATAAACGATATTTGGAACGAACAGGGTTACCTCACGCAAAATCAAAACCAATTTCACAATTTTCACTAAATGGTGAATTAATTAAAGAATGGATTAACGGGAGTATTGCATCAAAAGAAAGTGGTGTTGGGTATAAAGGTATAAATAATAATTTAAGAGGTAAAACAAAAACATCAGGAGGTTTTATTTGGGAATTTAAAAAATAAATGGAAAATAACGAAACAAATCCAAATTTCTTTAAACAAAAGAAGATAAAGATAAAGAAAATAGTGAAGGAATATAAGACCTCAAGTCGTGTTGAAATATTCGAAGGTATTAGGGATAATTTCATATTTGGGTTCCTTAGTGATATGTTAGTCGTGTTTATTTCAACAAGAGTCGATATTGCAGTACTTGCGGGATACTTAACATATTACTTCTTTATGGGTAAGATTGTTAATAGACCTAAGTACGTTACGGACTTAGGTAAATTAATTGTTTTCCCAATTCCATCCGCTCTTGGAGCATTTACTGGTTATAAATTATCATATGTTTTATTACAATTGATAACTTAGTCATATTTATAACTAAACACAATAGTAAATCATGGATGATAAAATAACAATGACTAAAGAGCAACTATTCAAAGTGATGAGGTTGAATGAACAAGAAACTAAAAAAGAAGAAAATGTTAATACTAAAAGTAATTCCGGGTTAAAGGGGATGGTTTCATCATTATTACATTCACAAACCCAAGTACATATTTTTCATTTACAAACAAAGTCGTATTCTGAGCATAAAGCATTACAAGGGTATTATGAAGGGATTGATGCGTTAGTTGACGGTATTATTGAAAGTTACCAAGGTAAATACGATATTATCAAAAATTATGATTCGATTAAAACTGAAGATTATAAAAGTTCTGAACAAGTAATTAACTATTTTAAATCATTGGACACTATGATTATTAGCGCGAGAAAAGAGGTTAAAGAATCATATCTTCAAAACCAAATTGACACGGTTCAGGAGTTAATTTATTCAACATTATACAAATTAAGATTTTTAAAATAAAATATAAAAAAAAAACCATCATATGATGGTTTTTTTTTTATTTCAATAATTCTTTAATCCTATTAATATCTTCTTTAAGCCCTGCCATATCTAAAACATTAAAAGTATTATATTCACCTTTACTATTTTTTCCCACTATTGTTTTCGCAATATTACTTGCAATTGACGATAAATAACCTCCTTCTTCTGATGGTGTTTCAGTTCCGGTTTCTGAGTTCGTACCATTTGACGATGAAGTATTTGATTTTTTAGATACATGAACATGATTGTCATGGTCTTTCATACCAAATGTTAAAACAACTTTATCGTTACCGGATTCTGGCACATTTTTAACATATCCTAATTTAACTAATTCTCCGACCAATTTATCTGCATCTCCTCGATTAGTTCTACTAACCGACTTACCATTAATTTTTGCTATATCTACAGCATTTCCTGTTTCATGTCTTGTACCTGGTCTATGACCTGAAACCGCTGTTGTAATATCAACATTCAGATTTGCATTCTTTGCCGCAGTTTGTATGTCTTGTAAAAGAGAAATATTGATATCATCTTTTGAGGGAGAGCTTTTCCTTACCACACCATCTTTAAAATCAACATTACTATAAACGTCAGACGCCTCTTTTAATATGTTTCTATAATTTCTTTTCATAATAATAAATAGTTCGTTAGTAAACAAAAAAAAATCCGATTATTAGTCGGACTTTTTTCCATATTATGTAAGGTATTTTAATAATTGTTCTTTAACTCCTGATTGTTTGATTCCCTCATTTTCTCTTGGTGTATGAACAAAATTGGATAAACCCCACACTCGTTCAAATCCGTAAGAATCTTTTTCACCTAACTCTAAATCGTCGATACAAGCCCAATGTGTGATATCGGGATGGTCGGTTAGATATTGTCTAACTTCTATACATCTTTGTTGTTCATACATTGTACTTCGTTTCCATTCAAATTTATCAGGTTTATCACAACCGATGTATCGTTTGGTAAATGCGATTGGGGCTTTTAAGATTCCTTTTGATAGGTAGTATTCTCCGATTTCTTCCAATGTTGCGTGTAATCTCCAATCAGAGGAAACAACAAGTTCAGCTCCGGTTTCTTCTAACACTTGGTTTAATACCTTAACCGCCTTCTTATCAAAATCATCAAATCGCACCTCAACTGGAGCCATAACATCACTATTCGCCTCAGGATTAAGTTTTTTATACTTATTCCATTTTTTAGCTCGTCCACCCCAATTATTGGAGAGACAAATTACGCCATCGTTATCTAGAAATATTACTTTCATCTTCTAATTCTTTAAATATTTTTAACATTTCCGGGTCAGTCTCATTGAAATATCTACGATTCATATCATCCCAATGTTCTTTAATCTCACTTGGTGATAAACAACACCATTGCAAAAATACATAAAATAAATTAATTCTTAATTTTAAATTGTTAATTATCTTCTTCATAGTTATATTTACTTATTTCGTCCCAAATTTCTTGTGATGTTGATACTTCACCCATTTCCATAGTAAAACTTTTTAACCCTCTTCGGTAATCGTTACTAAACCATTTCCCCTCACCATTTAATCTGACATAGGTTCTGAAACTGTTTAAGTTCCAATGTGGTTTAATTTCACTATTTGGGTTATGAGCACAATCACCATACCATACATCAATACATCCTTCCACACAGGGAACCCTGGTGAAGTTAATCCAGCCTTCTTGTAAATGTTTGGGCATTACCATTATTGAAACATTTCTTTAATTTCATCGTCATCTAACTCGTCCCACTCATCTTCTTCTTCCTCTTTAAGTTCATTTGCTTCAAATATTTTTGAAGAACTCAAATTATATAGGACATCACCTAAACTATCTTGTGATAGAATATAATTTCTAATTTCGTCTATTGTAAATGTGTTTTGCATATATTACGATTTTAATATTCTTATTGTTTTCATTGTTTTATTCTTTTAAAAAAATATTTTCTTAAACTCACAACATCATTTGTCTCAACAGCAATCAATTCCCAACCCTCATTGCCAAGTTCATTTAATTTATATGTTCTGATAATACCCCACTCGATTTTATACTCCCACTTTACCATAACTTATTTGTTTTTAAATTCCCGAGTAATATACTAACCCTAAAACCACATCGTAGTAAAAATACATTCTCGCATCTCTATCTGATTCTTTCCATCTTCCTAAATACATAATTTTATTTGAATTAAACCTATCGTTATCGGTTAGTTCTTGACATTTCCAACACCATTCATCAGATGTGGTCCCAATATGTTGATAACATTTAACCATTTTTCTTCTTTGGTATTTCGTAATTTTCCTCCAACCATTCAAATAATTCGTTGGGTAAGACACACGGGTAAAAATCTATAAAATCAAATAAAATTTCTTCCCAATCATTTTCTAATTGTTTTTGTTTATGTTCTGAAATAAACTTTTTAAGACCTTCTTTTTTTTCGTCATTGAAAACATTCTCAAATTTAATTTCTCGGGATTCATCATACAATCCCAATTCTTCATCAGATTCCATTATGTCAACTATGTGTTGTTTTTGCTCCTCTTTTTTACCTAAATAAGGTTTAGCATACCATACGCAACTTGAATGGTTTTGACCTAAATTATTTGAGTCGACTTCTCTTCCCATGGGATTAACAAATACTTCGGTAAATTCAATATCATAACCATTATAAAATCTGTCTCCCCTAATGTAAACATAATCAGTCATTGTTACAAAACTTGGATGTAATGGTAATTTTAAATCACCACTACTTAGATACCACTTATCATCTATTTTTTCTAATTTACCTTTCATTTTACGCGTATTTTATCTTGCAAATATAAACAAAAAATTTGAATACATTTACAAAAAGATAAAATATTTTTGTGTTAAAGTGCGGTTAGTTCTCCCCTAACAAAGTCCTCGAAGTTTGGACCTTTTTTTATGTAGTATTTTTGACCTTCTTTATCGTAAGCGATAATACCTGCCAAAACTGCGGAATTAAAGAATCCTGAAAATTGACCTCTAAATTCACTGGATGGTAAAAATTGATTTCTATTGGGAATAGAATATAATGTTTTCCCATTCTCTTCTTTTTTATCCAATTTACCAATATCAGTTAAAAAATCTAATTTGGTTATTTTTTTACCGGAGTTTAATGAATCAACTAGTTGTTTGATTAATCCTTTATTTTGTTTAAAGGTGTAACCATAACTCGACCTATTTGGGTTCCATACTTTTTTACCGTCTTTACGTATTAAAGTTTGAAATTGGTTATCTTTTCTTAATTGACTTAAAAAGAAACGATAAGGTGAATCCATAATACTTTTAAAGGACTGTTCTACGGAATTATTCTTGAAATAATCTTCACGAACCGTTAATTTAATTGATTCCCCTGATAAATCAGTGTCCATGTTTGGACTGAAATTGTCTGTGCTATCTAATTCAATATTTATATTAATAAAATTATTATCAAATGATACCAAAATAAAAAGAAGATACCTATCCTCGACAAATCCATCAATGAGTAGGTCCATGACCACATTGTAATGATTATTATCAATTTTTGAGGGCCAACGGAATACAATATAAACCGGAACATCTACCTTTAAATCTTTTGACACTTCAAAAGAGGCGGTGGTAGTATTGTCATCAAAAACATTATTTAATAAATCACCACCTTTTTCTTGTAATAACTTATCATAATGGTTATTAATCGTTTGAATAATTTTTGGTGCTCCCAAATTAAAAACTTCTTTTTCTCTATCTGAAAATGGTTTATCCTGAGCGTCATACCATTCATCTTTACCTGATGATAATTTATTAATTGCAATCTTATAAAATTTATTTGATTGGTCAAATTTTTTAAGAATTATGTAATATAATCCTTGTGTTCCACTGGTGTGTCTATCATAATAAGTTTTATCATATTCTGTGGTACACCATTTGGTTCCTGCTCCATACTTACAAGATGATTTATGAGTTAAAGGTCTAACAATTAAAACATTTTGGTCTTCATAAATTTTTTCAGTGTCAGTTTCGTCAATTTTCTTCGATTGATTTTTTGATTTGTAGTCGGAAAGTTCAATTGATAAATCAGATAAATCTTCATATTGATTAATATCTTTTTTCTCAAGATTTTTTGAGAATTTATCAAACTTTTTTAATAGTGATATTGCACTATCAATTTCACTTCGGTCCGCAGACTTAAGATGTTTTAAAAGAAAATCACCATATTTGTAATTGGTTTTTTTAATAAATGGGTCGTTAAGAATATAGTTCAACTTAAGTTGACCATATAATTCTAAATATTTCTTTTCTAAATCTTCTTTTCTACCCTCTGTGATTAAAATATTAACTAATTTCATATTAATAAATACTCAGATAATGTGATATTGTTTATAAATAAAAAACCCATCATATGATGGGTTTTATGATTTTATTACTTTTCTTTAAATTATCTTCCGCCCATAGAGGTTGTAAATTACTATAATGACAAAGTTTATAAACCTCTTCTTCTGTTTTTGCTGATGATAATGGAATAATATGGTCAATATGAATATGTTGTCCCAATAATTCCCAAGACATACCTTTTGTAAATTGTTTTTCCATGTGTTCTTTAAGAAATTCAGGAGTACATCCAATAATATCAAAAGTTCTATTTTGTTTTGCAATGTCTTTAGTTTTTAAAAAACTATGGATTCTACTTCTTGTTATTCGTCTTAATTTATATATTGGGTCAGTTTTTTTTCGTGATTTATCATATTCAGTTGAGTATAATGTCCGTTTATCTCGATTATTATTGTACCATATAGACCTTCTAATAGATTCTTTCTCTTTATTTGAGTCTCTATATTTTTTTTGAATTTCTTTATATTTTACTGAATTATTATTACGATAATTTTCATTACTAATTTTGGTACATTTTCGACAAAGAGTTGATATCCCATCCTTTTTATTTTTATCTTTATTGAACTCACAGACTTCTTTATCTTCTTTACATTTTCTACAAACTTTTTTTTCCATAATACTCTTTTAATAATGATTCAATCAGACGAGATTTTTTAATCATCTCATCTTCCATTTTTTGATATATCACCGGGTCAACACAAATGGTGAATTTTACTTTTTTATCTTCTTCTTTTTTTCTCAATTTCATAATGTCTCTTTATTATAAATATCTAATAAAATACCAAAAGTCATACTTTATATAAATAAAAACAAAAAAAAAACTCACCATTATGATGAGTTTTTTAGTAGAGGTGATGGGAGTCACCAGTGGAGATGGGCGTAATCGAAACGCCGTCTTGCTTACCTTAAACACTAAGGACTACACGCTTATTCAGTTTTTCTAAACTAACAAACTTCACAATTCCTTTATTTTTTGAGTGGTTCAGTTTACTGAGAACTAATCCTCCACTTGTTTCTTTTCGGGTAGAAACCACACCTTTTTAAGGACTCCTGTTACTGGGTATATGTCCACCGACCCTGATGTGTGTTTGCTTACGCTACGTTCACAAGCTCATCTTGACGTACAAGACCTAATAGAGCCATTTTGTTTAAAATGTTGCCATTTATAGTTTTGTTATCCATAGATTTAAGTGATAGGAAACTTCTCACTGCGTGCCCCGAATAATTAAAAATACCAATCAATACCGGTCATCCCCATATTTTAACACCACAAAGATAAACATAAATATTGAAATTCCAAACAAAAAAAGTATTTATTATAAAATCATTTTAATGAAAGTAATAAAATTAACTGAATCTGACCTTAATCGTATTATTAAGAGGGTATTACAGACCGAGCAAGAATCTGAAGAAGAACCGGAAAAAAATTTAGTTGTTGGTCTTAGAAACTTCTCTAAGGGTAGGATTGATAGAGATGACCTATATCGACTTGACGATAGTATTGACTATATTGATAAAAAAGAACCATTAGGACAATCAATTATTACAATTAAATTTGATGATAATAAAGAATTTTTAGAAGAAATTGACCTAGACGAACAAGATGTTTGGTTCATGCAAGCACTTAATGGATATAATGGATATGATTTTCAGGACTCATATCAAATAGAACAAGACTTTAAAGAAGGATACAACGTGTATTATGAATTAAATGATGAAAATACAGAAACTCTCAAGATAATTGCAACCACAATTTTACCTGATAAAGAATTTACAATTGATAGTGAAGAGTATCGTTCAGAATTATCTGTAATGTTACTTGATTTGTTCCCAAATGAAATTGATTATATTCTTGGAGATTTTCAATCTGAAAAAGAACACGAAATGAATACTGTTGCAAAAAAGGTGATATCAGATGAATTTGATAAACCACTAAGGGAAAACGGTATTAATCTTAATTACGATATGGACGAGGTGGAAATTGCCCTTGCCGATTTATATTTGGGGGCATTACAGTTAAACTTATTTAATTCTAACGCCAAAGAGATTGTTACAAAAATAATTCAAAATTCACTAGGTAGTAACGTTGGTGGATGGTATGAAAATAGTTATGAATACCAAGATGCACAATATTTTGATTCAGTATCATTTAACCAAGACGTTGAAAGACAATTTGAAAAGATAATTGAAAAATTGGAAGAAAGGAGTGAGGAGGAATATACTGTCCAAGACTATATTGACTTTAGAAACCGAATAGTATCTAAATATAAATTAAAAACTTGGTATGATAACCCAAAAGATAAAAACCTTATTTTTATGATTGATTCATTTAATCCTGATAACATGTCGGTTAAATTAAATGTTAAAACCAAAGATACAGGATTATTTAAAAAATTTGAATTAGACGAAGAACAGTTTAACAATTTCTTATTTCAAAATACCTTATTTAATTTGGATACTATGTATTAATTTATTACCTTTGTCCCATGACAAACGATATATTATTACTAAAAGAAGTTCTTAGTGTTCCAACCGTAACTTATAAAGAAGACCTTATGGTCGAGTTTTTACAAAATTGGTTGACCAACAACAATATAGAACATTATGTTGATGAACACAAAAATGTTTATGCAACAAAACAAGAACTTGAAACACTTCCTGAGAACTTTTACTTTCCTTGTGTTATTGCCCATACTGACACGGTCCACAGATTAGACACTATAATTATCCATGAAGAACAATTACCTAACGCTCAAGGAGAAATTAAAGATTCATTAAAGGCTTATAACTTACATGGGTTACCTACCGGAATTGGTGGTGACGATAAGTGTGGTGTTTTTGCTTGTTTGAAATTACTAAAAGAATTACCAAATTTAAAAGCATCGTTTTTCGTATCAGAAGAAACCGGATGTCATGGTTCCAAAAAGGCTGACCCCGAATTCTTTACCAATGTTGGTTATGGGATTCAGTTTGATGCCCCTGAGAATTGGATGATTACCGAAAAATGTTTTAGTCAAGATTTATTTGATAGAGAGTCGGAATTCTTTGAGGTTTGCGACCAAGTATTAACTGAAGGGATGCATAACGAAGATATGCAATATATGGTTCATCCATACACTGATGTTTATGCGTTGAGAAGTAAATTTAATTTTTCTTGTATTAATTTCTCAATTGGATATTATGATTATCACACACCAAACGAATATGTGGTCATTGAGGATGTTTTTAAAGGAATTGAGATGGGAAGACAAATGATTGAAAAACTTGGGAATAAGTTACACTACAAAGAAGTGGTCGAACTACCACAATATAGTAGATACTTCTAAAACAGAAAAGAGACCAATCGGTCTTTTTTTTTTGTAATATATTTATATTAAAAACTAATATGAAAAATATATTTAATAACATCTCTCAAGAAGAGAAAAATAGAATCCTTGAAATGCACTCAAGTAAAAAGAATATAATATGGGAACAGGTTAGTGATAATGACATTATTAATCAAATTATTAAAATGGATAAAGATTTTGATAATGACCCAATATATAAACAATATGAAAAACAATATTTAAGAGATAAATTTAGAGAGACTTTAAGTGCGGGTAATTTAGGTGCCATGAGTGATGCATCTGATGAAATGATAGATATGTTAATTAGTTTGGGAAATCAACCATCAACTGAAACTGATATTACCCCCGAAATGGTTATTAATAATAAAGACAAAACAATTCAACATACAATCGTGATTAGAAATATGGCAGCGGAAGATAATGAATTCGATTTGGCAATAAAATTAAGAGATTATATAGAATTATTACAAAAATTGGAATAAACAAAAAAAAGGGGATTTTCATCCCCTTTCTTATTATCTTCCTTTTTTCTGAATTATGATGTTCTCACCTTTCATTTTAATTTGGTAAGATTTACCCTCAACCATTTTTCCGGTTAATACTTCTTCCGATAATAAATCCTCAATTTTGTCTTGGATTGCTCTCTTCAAAGGTCTCGCACCATACACCTCATCAAACCCTACTTTTGCCAAGTATTTCACGACTTCATTATCGTATGTTATAGTGTATTTCATCTCACTAAGACGGAACATTAATTTCTTTAACTCAATATCGGTGATTTTTTCAATATCCTCAGGAGTTAATGAATTGAAGACAATTGTGTCATCAATACGGTTAATGAATTCAGGTGAGAAAAAGTTTTTCATTTCTTTCATCAAAACTTCTTTCTTTGCTTCTTCATTAGCATAAGAATTATTTGAGAACCCAATACCTGTACCAAAATCTTGTAACTTTTTAACACCTAAATTAGATGTCAAAATAATTAAGGTATTTTTGAAGTTAATCTTTCTACCTAAACTATCTGTCGCGTATCCATCATCCAAGATTTGAAGTAAGATGGTAAACACATCTTTATGTGCTTTTTCCACTTCATCAAATAAGATTACAGAATATGGTTTGTTTTTAACTTTCTCAGTTAATAAACCACCTTCTTCATACCCAACATATCCCGGAGGTGCTCCAACCAATTTAGAGATAGAATGTTTTTCTTGGTATTCTGACATATCCACACGAATAAGTGAATCCTCAGTTCCAAACATTTCTTTCGCCAATTGTTTTGCTAAGTGAGTTTTACCTACACCGGTTGAACCCAAGAAAATAAATGAACCAATTGGTCGATTTGGGTCTTTAATTCCTAAACGGTTTCTTTTAATAGATTTTGCAATCTTAACAACCGCTACATCCTGACCGATTACTTTACCCATGATTGACTTATCTAAATTCATTAACGCTTTAGAGTCGTCTGCGTCCATTTTATTCACAGGAATTTTAGTCATACTTGACACCACTTGATAAACAGTTTCAAGAACAATAGTTTGTTTTTCCAAATCCATTTGTTTGGTAAACTTCTCTTTCTCAACTTCAAGTTGAGTTAACAATTTTTTCTCTTTATCTCTAAGTTGAGCGGCATGTTCGTAGTTTTGTTTTTTAACTACTTCCATTTTCTCAATTTTAATCTCAGCAGCTTTCTTTTTTAATTCCTCAATAATCTCAGGAACTTTAATCTCGGTTTGCATACGAGCCCCAACCTCATCTAAGATGTCAAATGCCTTATCCGGGAATTCACGGTCAGTGATATAACGGTCAGCTAATTTAACACAAGTTTCCACAACTTCGTCACTATATAATACCTTGTGGTATGATTCGTATTTATCACGAACATTCTTAAGTATTTCGATTGTTTCTTCAACTGTAGATGGTTCCACAATTACTTTTTGGAATCTTCTTTCCAATGCTCCGTCTTTCTCAATGTTTTTACGGAACTCATCAAGAGTTGTAGCACCAATACATTGAACTTCTCCACGAGCAAGGGCCGGTTTAAAGATATTTGAACCGTCCATTGAACCTGAAGAATTACCGGAACCAACCAAGGTATGAATCTCATCGATAAACACGATGATATTTGGGTTAGAATTAAGTTCTTCAATAATCACTTTCATTCTTTCCTCAAATTGACCACGATACTTTGTACCAGCAACAACTGAAGTTAAATCAAGGTTCACAATTCTTTTGTCCACTAAGTTTCTTGGACATTCACCACTCACAATTTTCATTGCCAACCCCTCTACTAATGCGGTTTTACCACATCCGGGTTCTCCCAAAATAATAGGGTTGTTCTTTTTTCTACGAGAAAGGATTTGAGCAATTCTCAAAATCTCATCATCTCTACCAATAACAGGGTCTAATTTACCCGCCTCAGCTAGTTTATTTAAATCTCTACTGAAGTTGTCCAATACAGGAGTGTTTGTGTCCATAGCTTGTTTTTGTGCTTTGTTACCTGATTTGTCGTTGTCGTCCATTAAGTCGTTCATAGTTTATAATTTTATTTTACAAAGGTGTATCAAATTTTATTCTTATCCTAATTTTTAGTCAAATTGTCAGTAAATTTTTTTTAACCTGACATATTGACATATTTATTTGAATGGTATATTATTTGAATACGACAAAGGTATAAAATAAACTTTAATTAAAAAAATAAAATTATGTTTGGAGACAGAAAAAATTTTAATGACATTTTGAGGATGTTTGATGATATGTCCTCTCAGTTTGATTCTCAGTTAGGTCAATGGAAATCAGAAACAAGAGTATCTGACGATGGTACAATAAAAATAACTTCATTTTATAGAAGTTCAGAACCAAAAACATCTAAAGGAAGTAATGGTTTAAAACGACAACTTGAGTTGGCAATTGAAAATGAAGACTTTGAGAAAGCGGTTGAGATTAGGGACCAAATTAGAAAAATGGAAACCAATCAAGAGACCATCTCTAAACTTGAAGAAGAGTTGAAACAGACAATTAATGACCATAACTTTGAAAGGTCTATTGAGATTCGTGATGAATTGAAAAAATTAAAATCTTAAAACTAACCCCGCCCTCACCGGTGGGGTTTTTTATTCTAATCAACACCATATTTATTAGTATGAGACCATTTGAAAAATTTTTAAATAATAGTGTTGGGTTACAACGATTAAGTGAACTGTATCTTGAAATAAGACAATATTTTCAATCTCAAGGATGGAGTGAAAAGGATTTAGAAAAACCACCATATTACGAAAATCGTTTAATGAACTTATACCATAATTTTGGTGATGAACAAAAGGCTTTATTCCAACAAGTAAAAGACTTAGGTTTTGATGTAGATTGGAACAACTTCACTAGTTATTTAACACCAATACTACAAAACATAAATGAACTAACACCACTAAGCGATGGGGATTACGAGAGAGGAAATCAAGGGGACGAAGATTATTAATGAAATTAAATCGTCAAACATTAAAAGAACTGAATACGATACTGAGACAAAAAAATTAGTTGTTGAATTTAACAACGGATTTAAGTATGAGTATGATGAAGTTCCACACCAAACCTACACAAAATTTAGAGCAGCAGAATCCCAAGGAAAATTTTTCGTAAATGAGATATCAAAAGCCTACAAGTATACTAAAGTGTAGTATTTATAATAATGAGTAAATCCCAACAAATACTTAATAGTTTTTCTATTAAAGAAACCCTTAACCCAAAAGTATGGGAAAATCCGGATAACCCGAAGAAGGCGACTATGATTCCTAAGGTTAAAGAAGCTCTTGAGCGTATTGCTGAAGAGTTTGTAGATTATTTGGGTGATAATGTATTTGTTGAAGATGTTGTTCTAACCGGCTCATTATCAAATTTCAATTGGTCTGAATTTTCAGATTTTGATTTACATGTTATTGTAGATATGGATGAATACGGAGACGAGGATGAACTATACAAAGAACTCTTCAATTTAAAAAAACAACTTTTCAACACAAATCATAACATTAAAATCTTTGGTTATGATGTGGAATTATACGCTCAAGATGCCGAAGAACCTCATATTAGTTCAGGGGTATATTCTATAATGAATAATAAATGGATTAGTGTTCCAAGAAAAACAAATTTAGAGATAAATAAAAAAGTTCTTGAAGATAAAATTAAAAATTGGGTTGAGAAAATAGATACCGCTGTTGAGAATGGAGATATCAAAGTTCTTGAATCGATTAAAGACAAATTAAAAAAATATCGTCAGTCAGGATTGGACGATGGAGGAGAATTATCTTATGAAAATTTAGTCTTTAAATACCTAAGAAGGTCCGGTCATATTGAAAATTTATTCGATTCCATTAATAAAGGAACAGATAAAGAACTATCTGTTGAAAGAAAAATGGAGGATTAATCATTTAATTTTCAATAATTGTTAATAATCATATATTTATAAATAAAAAATTAATGGCATTTGTAACATATCTTATAGCACCTTGCGCAGGAGGTTCGGCAGTAACTGTTGAATTTAACAGTGCTTCTCTTCCTACAGTTGGGGGAAATTATTATTTAACATTTACTGGTGCTACGGCACAAGGATGTTATGAAATCGTTGACACCGCAGAACCTAGTACAGGTTCAGATTATGTTGCAACATTATCGATAGATTATGGTGATTGTACAACTTGTTTCACAGCAAATCCAACACCGACTCCAACACCAACTCAAACTCAAACACCAACAAATACGCCGACTCAAACAGGTACGCCGACTCAAACTCCAACTAAAACTGGTACACCAACTCCAACTCCAACTAAAACTGGTACACCAACACCAACTCCAACTCAAACAAATACAGGAACACCTACAAACACTCCAACAAATACTCAAACAGGTACCCCAACACAAACTCCAACTAAAACTGGTACACCAACTCCAACTCCAACTAAAACTGGTACACCAACACCAACTCCAACTCAAACAAAAACACCAACCCAAACACCAACAAATACGCCGACACAAACAGGTACTCCAACACGAACCCCAACAAATACACCAACACCGACCAATACCCCAACTCCGTCACCAAGTCCTTGGCCGTTATCAGGTTATAGTGTTAATAATCAATATGCTTATACTATTGGAATACTTGGGGATTTCAGTGGGGGAACAGCTCCGGTAGGTGCAATTGCTCCTCACCCTATTTTTACTGATGCCTATGGTGTTCCATATGCACAATTAAACGCAATTACGTTAGGTGGGTTTAACGGATTAAATAATTAAAAAAAAAACAAATTTATATACAATGGGAAATTTAAAGCCAATTGGTAGTGAAAAACTAACAGGGGACCAAAAACTTAAAAGAATTATGGAGATTGCTCGTTATAACGAAGTAATACCTAATCGTATAAATGAAACTGCAAAATCAGAATATTCTATTGGTCTTGCAGATGGTAATAAATATGAAATTGTTAAAGAAAGACAAGGTTATATTATCA
>Ga0114975_10000952_pt1 | contig 21186 bp, 15 predicted proteins | sample S_130626_EF_Meta_FD_87031 | JGI IMG/M metagenome (GOLD analysis project Ga0114975, IMG submission 87031) | Freshwater microbial communities from Lake Simoncouche, Canada to study carbon cycling - S_130626_EF_MetaG | ecosystem: Environmental > Aquatic > Freshwater > Lake | place: Lake...
GATATGAACAAACATATATTTTCTACGATCATGAACTCAGATTTGAACATTATAGTAATATAGAAAAAATGCTAGAATTAACTAATGATAACGATGAAACTAGTATATATAAAGAACAAATTAATAATTTTTATACACCTAAGAAAATATCGGATAAAAAAATAGAAAAACAAATAAAAGAACAAAATAAAACAACATATGGTAGATTTAGAGGTGATTTGATATTAGCATTACTAATTGATATTTATGCACCAAAAGTAAACAAAACAAGAAAATTAAATATTGTACCTCAATTGAAGAATAAAACAAGAAAACTCAATATTATCAATAAACAAACTATTCCAGAACCTACCATAAAACCTATAGTCGAACCAGTCGAAGAACCTATCGAAACAACAATCCAAAATCCACCTCCTGCACCTGAACAACAACCATTTATCGAAGAATCTCTAGTAGATCAATCTATAATTGATGAAAATCCTACTATAAATGAAGATGTAATTCCATTACCTACAAATATAACCGAAAATACAAAAGAACAAGAAGAATTACAACAAAAAATTGGTATGTCCGAGAACCTCGATCCAGATTCAAAAGAATATAATGCATTTCTATTTAACAAAGAAAAATTAGAACATGAATATTCAGATACATCCGAATTTGATTTTTTATATCCTGAATTAAATGACCCAAATTTCAATGTGAAAATCGCAAAACGTAAAGAATTCAATGATACCAAGTTTGATGGATCTATTTATGACATAAAAGAACAAGCTGAAAAAATGTGTAATGCTGACTTTGAATTATTACCACATCAATTATTTGTAAAAAACTTTTTGTCATATCAAACACCTTATAACTGCTTGATGCTGTACCATATGTTGGGTTCTGGCAAAACATGCAGTGCTATTGGTGTTGCTGAAGAAATGCGTAGTTACATGAAACAGACTGGTTTAGTTCAAAAAAACAAACGTATTTTGATAGTTGCCTCGCCAAACGTTCAAAATAATTTCCGTCTACAATTATTTGATGATCGCAAATTGAAAAAAGAGAATGGAATGTGGAATCTTAATACATGTATTGGTAATTCTCTTTTGAATGAAATCAATCCATCATCGATGCATGAATTGAAACGAAACCAAATTATAAGTGAAATAAATAATCTAATAAAGACATATTATCAATTTGTAGGTTATGATAAATTAGCTAATATAATTCGTTCTGAAACCAAGGATGCCGACCTAGACAAAGAACCCACCAAAGAACAGAAAGAATTAGAAATCAAAAAAATCCGCCAATTATTCAATAATCGTCTTATTATTATTGATGAAGTACATAATATAACACTTGCACAAGATAACAAAGAAGCCAAGAAAGTGGGTAGTATGTTGATGCGTATTGCTCGTTATGCACAAAATATTCGGCTTTTATTATTGTCTGCTACCCCGGTTTATAATAATTATAAAGAAATAATTTGGTTGACAAATCTGATGAATGCTGTTGATAAACGTAGTTCTATAAAAACCGAGGATGTTTTTGATAAAGAAGGTAATTTTGTAAAAGAGAGAACTACCAAAGATGGTGTAAAACTAGAGGGTGGTCGAGAACTTTTGAAACGTAAATTAACTGGATATGTTTCTTATGTTCGTGGTGAGAACCCTTATACGTTTCCTTTTCGTATTTATCCTGATACATTTTCACCTGCAAATACATTCAATAATGAGTCTAACAATCAACCAGTAGTTCCAACACCAACACCTCAAGAAATTACTGGTGGGGATCCACCAGTTGAAAAACAAGAAGAAACTACACCAAACTCACCTGAGGAAACAAGTCCAAATGTGTCTGAGGAAACCACTCCAAACACACCTGAGGAAACCACTCCAAATATATCCGAAGAAACTACTGAGATGCCAATACCAATTGTATTAACATACCCAAAAACACAAATGAATTTGAAACCGATCGAAAAACCACTACAACATTTACCTGTATATTTGAACCCGATCGGTGAATATCAAGAAAAAGCATATAAGTTTATTATGGAAAATTTACGTAATAAATCATTCAATACATATAATATTCATGGCGAAGAACGAGAAATGCCTACTTTTGAAAATATGGAATCATTTGGATATACCCATTTACAACAACCATTGGAATCATTGAATATTATTTTTCCTAATCCAGAATTCAAAGATACTGAACCTCAAGAACAAAAGTCTGTTGAGAGCCAAGAACCTCAACAACAATCGGTTCTACAAACAATTGGTAAAACACTTGGAATAACTGGTGGCGCAGGTGACTCTATAGACTCCACTTCATCAGGTGAATCATCCATAGAATCTAAAATACAAGAAAATACAGAAATCATCAAAAACATGACTGGAAAAACGGGTCTTTCTAATATGATGACATATGATACGATACGTGAATCCTATGAATTACGAAAGAATTTCGAATATAAACCACAAATACTAGAAAAATATGGTAGAATATTCCATCCAGACAATATCGGTAAATACAGTGGTAAAATGGGTAATATATCCAACATACTACGTAATTCAGAAGGTATTATTATTATTTATTCACAATATATCGATGGTGGTGTAGTACCCCTTGCTCTTATGTTGGAAGAAATGGGTTTTACAAGATATGGTTTTGCATCTCATACTACGTCTCTTTTGAAAACCCCACCTCCTTCAGAAAAAATGCTAGATGCCGTTACTATGAAAACAAAAGAAGACTTTTTGAAAGCAAAACAAGCCGGTGAAAAACATCGTGGTAACAGTATAGGTGAGTTTTCACAAGCCAAATATGTAATGATAACTGGTGATAAAACATTCTCACCAAATAATTTGGCAGACATAAAATACGTTACAACGAAAAACAACGTCAATGGTCAGAATGTAAAAGTCATTCTTATTAGTCAAGCCGCAGCAGAAGGTCTCGATTTCAAAAACATCCGCCAAGTACATATTTTATCACCTTGGTATAACTTGAACAGAATTGAACAAATTATAGGTCGAGGTGTTCGTAATCTCAGTCATTGTGATCTACCATTCGAAAAACGTAATGTAGAGATATATTTACATTCTACTACTCCAAAAAATGATGAAGAACCCGCTGATTTGTATTTATACCGTTATGCAGAGACCAAAGCTATACAGATTGGTGAAATAACACGTATAATGAAAGAAGTCGCAGTCGACTGTATATTGAATATTTCCCAAACCAACCTAACTGTAGATAAACTATTAGAGAACATCGGAAATCAAAAAATCCAAATACAATTATCTAGTAATCCATCATTGATTGATTACAAAGTTGGTGATAAACCATTTACAGATATATGTGACTACAAAGACAACTGTAATTTCGTATGTTCTCCAAATGTACAGATCAACGATGCCGATGTAACTAAAAATACATATAATACGGGTTATTTAAAAACAAACTATTCGGCCATTGTAAAGAGAATTCGGGAACTTTTTAGGGAACAGAATTTCTATAATCGAGAACAATTGATTGGTTCTATCAATATTTTACGTAAATATCCGGATGAACAAATAGATTATGTCCTTTCGATATTTGTTGATAACAATGAAACGATTATTGATAAATATGGTCGTAATGGGTATTTGATTAATAATGATAATAACTATGTTTTCCAACCCATCGAGATAACCGATGAACGCAGTAGTTTATTTGATCGAACCATTCCGATTGACACTAAGACTAACATGTTGGAAATGGAAATTGATATCGCGAAACAAAAAAAACAACCATTAGAACAAATGGACAAAAAAGACATTTTAGAGAACAATATCGATTTTACTGATAAATATGATAGTATTATTGATGTTTTGAAACAGCAACTCAATGTTGTCGAAACAGAAAAAGAAAATGCATTGAATAAAGTAAAATTAATAGAAGATGAAAATGATTGGTATGTTCACTGTGGGCGTATATATGCCATATTAATAAATGAGAACATTCATAATGTGCATATTGATCATGTAAATAAATATATTATTTATCATTTTTTAGATACATTGATGAGTGAACAACAATTGGTTCTCGTAAATTATTTATATAGACCCGAAATTGAAAATACAAAGCCATTGGATACGAATGAGACAACAATAAAAGGATATTTTGATAACAAAATAGTAGAAAGAAATGGTATAAGGGGTATTGTTCTCGAAGTCGATAAAAAAACCTTGTTGTTCATTCAAGATTCGGAAACTAAGGAATGGAATAAGTCCAAACCTAGTGAAAATATATTATTTCAATCGATCGTTCAAAAAAAATATGAAATAGCAAGAGAGAACATCAATAATTTTGTGGGTTTTATGCATAATTTCAAAAAGGAGGGTGTTGTATTCAAAACGAAAGATATGTCGGATAAACGTAATAATATAGGGTTGAGATGTAGTGGAAGTACGAAAAATGATACTATTAAGAGGTTGAACAAGGTTCTCGAAAGTGGTCCATTTTTTAAAGAGGGAGATGAAAGAAACATTTATAATGATGTGACATCGATCGAAATAAAGAAAATAGGGTTTTGCGTAATGTTGGAAATAATAATGAGATATTATAATGATGTTGAAATGGAAAAAAATTCACTGGTAAGAAAAACATGGTTTTTTGATGTAGAGAAAACGATTTATAATAATTTAGTTAACTTGTAATTTAATATTGTAATATATATATATATATTATAATGTCTGTTGCTCCAAATGAAACTACGCATACAACTTCATCTTGGACAAAAAATGGTGTAAACTGGATTGCTAGTGCATCAACTGCATATACTACTGGCGACAGCTATAGAACTTATCAGGCTTTTTATAATAGTTTATACACAACGACTATTAATACTTGGTCTCCAACTTCAGGTAGTTATCCAAGTGGTACTTATACAGGTAGTTTTAGTACTAACGTTTCTGGAACAACTATAAATGGTGAATGGTTACAAATAGATTCAAATATTCCACTAATAATGAATAAATACTATTTTTATACAAGAAATAACGGTGGTTTAAATTATATAAAAAATTTACCCAAAACATATGTGATTGCTGGTTCAAATGATGGCACAACATGGTATAGGATTCAAGATGGTAATATTATTGCAAACCCTTGTCCTACTTTGAATAATGTTTCACAAAATACTTCTACATATGATGTTACAACAAGCGGCACTGCTACACAATCAAGTAATAATACATTGACTGGATATTCAACGTCTATAAATTTTTATACAAAATTCAGAATAATTGCAACTAGTATGATATCATCATCAATTTCGGGCGGCAATTCTGATAATGACAACTGGTTATCATTTGGATGGAATCCAATATTTATTACAAGTTTACCACTACCAACTATCACCCCTGCTGCTAACCAAATCGTAAACAATTTTACTTTATTGAATAATAACATAACATCGACTCTTACTGCTAGATCGAATAGCGCTGGTCCTTTGACTTATTATTTGAATACATCCAGTGCTACTTCTTATGGTAATGCATCGATAAGTACTAGTACTAGTACTGGTAGCACTTTTGTTGTTGGTAAGTTATGGGTTGCTGTTGGATATGGAACAAACACAATCGCATATTCATCGAACGGGACTATTTGGACAGGTCTTGGATATACTATTTTTGGAAGTTATGGAGCTAGTATAGCATGGAATGGAACGTTATGGGTTGCTGGTGGATCTGGATCAGACTCTATCGCATATTCATCGAATGGGACTATTTGGACGGGTCTTGGAAAACCGAATTTCAGCGTTGGATATGGTGTAGCATGGAATGGTACGTTATGGGTTGCTGTTGGAGCTGGAGGCGGTAACACTATGGCATATTCATCGAATGGGACTATTTGGACGGGTCTTGGTAATACTATTTTTTTAAATAATGGATATGGTGTAGCATGGAATGGTACGTTATGGGTTGCTGTTGGTAATGGAACTGGAGCAAACGTAAACACTATCGCATATTCATCAAATGGGACTACTTGGACGGGTCTTGGAAAGACTATTTTTGAAAATTATGGACAAGGTGTAGCATGGAATGGTACATTATGGGTTGCTTTTGGATATGGAACAAACCACTCAATCGCATATTCATCGAATGGGACTATTTGGACGGGTCTTGGAGCAACTATTTTTTCAAGTGGTGGTTCTGGTGCAGAATGGAATGGTACGTTATGGGTTGCTAGTGGAAGTGGAACAAACTCTATCGCATATTCATCAAATGGGACTATTTGGACGGGTCTTGGAGCAACTATTTTTTCATTTGTAAAACGTATAGCATGGAATGGTACATTATGGGTTGCTATTGGAGGTTCAACAAACTCTATCGCATATTCATCGAACGGGACTACTTGGACGGGCATTACTGGAACATCTATTTTTTCATATTATGGATATGGTGTAGCATCCAATGCTGGTTATGTGCCTGTTACTTTATACAACGGCAATGTTTCCATTACTGGTCCTGGAACTATCAATACTTATGTTACCGTTCCTACATATGGTACTTATGGTCCTATTACAACCCCTACATTAGCAGGCAGTATCAATGTTCTCAAAGTTCCTACTATTCGACCAGCTGCTACCCAAACAATAACATTTTGATAAAAAAACATCATATTTATTATACAACAACTTAGTCAGCTTCCATTTTTTGTTTTGCTCTCTCATATGCACCATTGATATTATAAAATGGTATCAAACTAACCTCTATAATAAAGAGACCCGAGAACACCATATTATCCTTTAAGTAAATCCAATAAGAATCTTTCATTGTTGTTATTGATATGTATAAACTAATAGCCTATATTCAATTTTTTATATATACGAAAAATTGAATTCAAATAAAAATAAAAAATATAAACACATATTTATATATATCCAAAATGCAATCTGAACGAAGACCCCAAAAAACATTCGGTGTTTATGAAAATTCAATGCTAACTATAAAGGTCGCACTATCGATACGCGAAGTGGGGAAAAATATAAAACAAAATTTAGAACGAATGATTTCCAAAAAAATAGAAGGTAAATGCATTCCAGAAGGATTTATTCGACCAGGATCAGTAAAAGTAATGAATTATTCTAGTGGATCTGTCAATAACGAAAAAGTAGAATTCCAAGTACTATTTGAATGTATGGTTTGTCATCCAGTGGAAGGAATGTTAGTCGATTGTGAAACCAAAACGATTACTAAGGCGGGAATACATGCAGAAGTTACTGATGATACCGGAGCCACACCGATTACTGTATTTGTCGCAAGAGACCATCATTTTACTGAAAAATCATTTAGTGAAATAAAAGAAAACATGAAAATAAAGGTTCGCATTGCAGGTGTACGTTTCGAATTGAACGATCCATATATATGTGTTATTGGTAAACTGGTAGAATCAAGGGAACAATTTGGAGGTGAACACGATGATCCATAAATAAAAATATAAAAATATAAAAAACTATAAATAAAAAGAATATAAATGTTTTTTTTATGTATACATAATGGCCACCAATATAGATAAAATCAACAACCTCGAAAAATTAAAAAAATCCATCGAAGCATTGAACAAACATCATCAAATAGAAATATTACAAATATTGACGAAAAATCTATGTAAAATCAACGAGAACAAAAGTGGGTGTTATGTAAATTTATCGTTTTTGAGCGACGAAATAATAGATGAAGTCACCAAATACGTCGAATATGTCCAGGACCAAGAAGAGTCCCTTAATACGGTTGAATATCAAAAGGAGGAGTTCAAGAATGCATTCTTTATTGAAAAAGAAGATAAAGACAATCCGACAGTATTATATAGCTCGATAAATAAGGTTGATGTCAAATAGTTATAGTACTATTAACAAAATGTTTTTTTTACAATCCAATGATACGGATAATATTTTAGATGTTTTGGATAAATATATGTTTACAAAATCATCTATTATATTGGAGACGCCAATAACACAGCCAGAAACACCATCAATAACACAAACAATAACAACACCAGAACTAACCCCAGAACTAACAAAATCCATAACCATTACTCAACAACCTATATTAGAAACAAACCCTACTCCAATTGTTGAATTCATTTCACCGACACATCAAGATAGTTTATTTTGGTGTATTTATATTGCAATGCATGGATATAATGATTATCAACAAGTATCGCGTAATTATGGTGTAAAAGAATTAGAAATAAAACAAAAAATCGGTAATTATATACAATCTAATCCAAGTAAAATGAAAAAAACCAACATGAAAATAACAAAAGCCGCTGTACAAGAAATATTATCCGAGCTTTTGACATCCGTCCGTGAAACTAGTTTTTTTAGTATGATCGGTATGTTGGTTTTTTATAATATTAATATATTGATCATCGACGCCACTGGTAAAAAAATGTTAGAATTCGTTTCCGATGTTGATAACGAATTACCAACATATGTTTTACATAAAGATATTTTCGGTAAATATAAATTACAATCTGAACCCCTTTCTAGACAACAAATCATAACCATGAAAACCACTGTTTTTTGTTTAGAAAGTTATCTGAAACCTTTGAAAACGATTTCAAGTTATCATGTAGAAGATTTGTATAAAATAGCAAAGCAAATTGGTGTATATAATGATAATAAAAAATACAAAAAACCAGACTTGTATCAAGAATTATGTGAGGCTCTTGTTTGGAAATAATTGTGTTATAATTTTGTCGAATGGATGGTATAATTAGACTTTTTTCCTACTTTGAGATCTCGAACGAGTTCTATATCTTTTTCTACTTTGAGATTGTGAAGGTGTTTTAGACCTTTTTCTAGATAGACGTCTTCTAGTTCGATATTTTATGCGTTTTTCTTTATCAGTTTCATCTAATTTTTTTCTATTCTCAATTATCTTTATTGCTTCATTATATTCATCATTATTTTCTTTTGCTATTATAATGTTTCCATTATTCTTTATAATTTTATTATTATCTAAATCTATTTCAAACTTTTTATAAAAATCTTCAAAAATATATAATTCTTCAATAAATTCTAGTATGGTGGGTCTATAATTTTCCATATGATAAATTCCATCTGTTTTAAGAATACAATCCAAAATTTTCAAATTTAATTTTTTTCCATAACAATGATTATCTTCATAAATATTATCAATAGAATCTTTGAATAACAAACATAAGTTTTCTCTATACTTCATTGATTCATGATCATAAACCAAAAGTAAAACTTCCAAGTCTGGCATAGTTGATAAATATTGTTTATTTTCTTCAAGAAACTCAGGCATATAATTTTAGTTGTCATAAAAATAGTGGTTGGTTTATTTTCTCTATTAAATCCTATGGTTTTTGTTATAAACCATTCTATATCAGTAATGCCATTTTGTTTTCCGTCACCTGCACATAATGTCAAATTATTTTTATTGTTTTTTGAAAAAAAATTAGGCAGTGTTGGAGTATCTAAATCCAAATCTATTATTCTATGATCCATTAATATATATTTATAAAAAATTCGAAAAATTGAACTAAAGAAATAATATGTTATTTTATTATATAAGAAAACATATTATAGGATGGAAAAAAAGATAGAAAATAAAGAAACCGATAATAAAAACCAATCAAATGATATATCACAATCGGATATAAATGTGGCAAAAACAATAAAACAAAAAAAGGCAGATTTCGAACAAATCGTAAAACATTATTTAGAAAGTAATCCACATATTATCGCAGGTCGTAAATCCAATGAACTAGAAATTCGTTTCGGTACAAATACAAAATTATCCCGTCCTATTTCCAAAATCGATTATGATAATGTAGTAAAACAATTGTATTCGTTTGGATTTAAACCACAAGTCGAATCTGGAATACAAATCCTGCGAATTGCATGTGAATATACAGACATTCGTACTGGTAAAGTAAAAATGTCGAATATTCGTGCGGAATTGGTCGGAACTGACATAATCCAAGAATATTGTCGTACAAATAGTATCCAGCGTATTATTGATATGCCATCTACCGTTTTCAATAAATTGAAATTCACACAAAAAAATACAGCTGTTGATAAATCCGGTGCATTTATACAAAAATTAGATATGGATGACTTCAATTTCCGTGTTTCTTATCAAACTGAACAAGATTATAATACACAATCCAATGTTGCCAGAAATATCATATCTAGGTGGGAAGATTCTAAAAAAATGTTTCGTAGTATGAATCGTGTTCGTTTTTATCATCCGGATTATCCTGTATTTGCTGATCTGAGTATTGTAAAAATGTCGAAAAAAACAAACCGGGTTGTCATGCCGGAATATACCATTCAAGAAGCCGGTGTTTTCAACAACACAGAGAACTATGAAATCGAATTGGAAATAGACAATGCTAGGGTTGGAACTGGTTCGGGATTTGATAATATCAATACACTAATGGATTCTATTCGTAAATGTATAAGAATTGTACTAGGTGGATTACAGGGAACTAAATATCCGATTTCCTATGTAGAAAGAGATACTATATTACAATCTTATATGCGTTTGATTCATGGTGAAAAATATGAAAAACCAAGACGTGTTTATCCAAGTGATTTTATTGGTCCATCATCCAATACCTTACAAATAGAAAATATACAACCGGTAAAAGAAGGTACAAATATAAATACTATATTGACAAATTATACGGTTACCGATAAAGCGGACGGAGAAAGAAAACTATTGTATATATCAGAAAATGGTAAAATATATATGATTGATACGAATATGAATGTCATTTTTACAGGTGTCAAAACCGGTGAAAAAACGATTTTCGATAGTTTATTGGATGGTGAACACATCAAAAATGATAAAAACGATAATTTTATCAATCTATATGCGGCATTTGATGTATACTTTATCAATAAGAAATCAGTCAGAGAATTCGAATTTTTACAGACATCGAATAATGAGGAGCCAACAGCGGAAAAGCCTGCAACAAAATTTCGCCTAGGACTTTTACAAAAACTCATATCATTGATCCGGCCAATTTCTATTATGGAATCAATCAAAAAGGAAAAAAGTGAGGTCTCGGATGCTACATCAAAACAATTAGTCGATTTTTCAATACGTTGTAAAAATTTCTATTATGATACTGACCGAATCTCTATTTTCGATTGCTGTTCAAAAATATTGACAAACGAAAAAGATGGACTGTTTGAATATAATACAGATGGTTTGATATTTACCCCAGCCGATATGGCCGTCGGAGCAACTCAAGTTGGTGCACCACCAAGTGGTCTCAGTAAGTCTACATGGGAAAAATCCTTCAAATGGAAACCACCAGCGTTTAATACGATCGATTTTCTTGTAACTATCAAAAAAGATAAGACTGGTAAAGACGAAGTTCATCATATATTCGAAGAAGGTGTAAATATGCAAGTTAATCAAAATGTTGTACAATACAAAACACTCATATTACGATGTGGGTTCGATGAACGTAAACATGGATTTATCAATCCATTTCAAGATATCGTAGAAGATAAATTACCCAGTCCGAAAGATCTCGATAACGAAGAAACATATAAACCCGTGCCATTTCAACCCACTGAACCCTATGATCCAAATGCATGCTATTGTGATATTACTTTGAAACAAGATGGATCGAGATTATTTATGACAACTGAAGATGGTGACTATTTTGAAGAAGATATGATTGTAGAATTCAAATATGTGATGGAAAATGAGAAATCAAGACGGTGGGTTCCAATCCGCGTTCGTTATGATAAAACTAGTGAACTAAGGGCTGGATTGAAAAATTATGGTAATGCTTATCATGTGGCCAACAGTAATTGGTATTCTATACATAATCCTATTACTGATAATATGATCTCGACTGGTCAAAATATACCAGATGTTGTTATCAATGAGGATATCTATTATAATCGTAATCTCAATACAAACGAATCCAATACAATCGCCCTACGTAATTTCCATAATTTATATGTAAAAAATAAACTAATAACTGGTGTAGCAAATCGTGGTGATACATTAATTGATTATGCTGTAGGAAAAGCAGGTGATTTATCTAAATGGATTGCATCCAAACTTTCTTTTGTGTATGGTATAGATATTGCAAAAGATAATATTGAAAATCAGTTGGATGGTGCATGCACCCGGTATTTAAAAGAACGTCGTAAATATGGTGAATCTATGCCTAGGGCAATATTTGTAAACGGTAATAGTGGGTTGAACATCCGTGATGGAAAAGCCATGTATACCGAAAAAGAAAAACAGATTTCCAATGCTATTTTTGGAAAAGGTGCAAAAGATCCTACTCTATTAGGAAAAGGTATATACAAATCATTCGGTTTGGGTGCTACAGGGTTCAATATTAGTTCTTGTCAGTTCGCTATTCATTATTTCTTTGAAAATAAGACGACATTTCATGAGTTTCTACGTAACGTCGCAGAATGTACCAAAATAAATGGTTATTTTATTGGCACATGTTATGATGGTAAAGAGGTTTTTGAGAGACTACGTAAATACAAAAAAGGTGAAAGTTGGACGATCTTCAAAAATGATAGCAAAATATTCGAAATGACGAAGATGTATGATGAAACCGGATTTCCAGATACAGATGCATCGCTCGGATATGCAATCAATGTTTATCAAGAAAGTATCAATCTAGCATTCCGAGAATTTTTAGTAAATTTCGAATATTTGATACAGGTAATGGAAGATTATGGGTTTGTCTTATTAAAAAACGAAGAATTACAAAAAAATGGATTACCAAGTTCAACCGGACTTTTTAGAGAATTATTTTCCACTATGGAGAATGAAATGCGAAGAAATAAACAAAGTGGTATCAATTACAAAAAAGCCATGGAAATGAGCACCGAAGAAAAACAAATATCATTTTTGAATCGTTATTTTATATTTCGTAAAGTACGTGAAGTAGATGCCAAAAAAATGGCACAAGTTATTTTAAAACAAGATGAATTTATTGAAAACAACGGTGAGGAAGCATTAAAGGAAATCGAAGAATCACTACAAACACAAGCAATAGAAATAGAAAAATCATCAAAACCAAAATTAGTTATTAAAATGCCCAAAAAAACAACTGTAAAAAAACCTACAAATGATGAACAAATAAAAGCAGTTGAACAACCATCAGAAAAAATAATTGAACCTACTGGAGAAATGGTTGAAGTAAGTACAATAATCCCATCTGGTCAAACTTTCAAGTTGAAAATTCGTGATACTACAAAATCAATAAAAAAATAAAATTCTTCTAATAAAACAAAACAATATAAACATATTTTTTTATAATTTATTAACTATAAAAAAATTATCAATGACATATTATTTGTTACCAAAATCATCCCCATTATTATATAAATACATAACTTGTATAGAAAAAGACTCCCCTCCTACACCAGTCATTTCAAATTCTTTATCTGAATATTTGTATGAAACGAAAAAAAAATTAGATGAGCGTGAAAAAGAGTGGGATGTATTTAAAAAATATACAAATCCATATGAATATATTCATACACCGATTCCTTTTACACCACTGAAGAATTCAATTGGGACGCCATTTAATTCTTCAAGTAAGTTACAAGTTACGATTTCAAATGACGCTCTTATGGAGCGTCCCATTTTGAATCTTCATGGGTATAAACCAACGAAAAATATGAATTCGCCATGGTCAAATAATGATAAAGATTTATACCAGCAAAGATTTGAAACCACACCCCGTAGGGGAGTTCAAACAGTAACTGGCAACTCAGATGAAAATTCATCGGCTGAGCGGATTGAAATCTTCAACGGTGTAAATCCTAGCTATGAAGGAGGCGAATCAAATCTATACCGGTTTAAAAAGAAATGTATATCAAAATATAAGCCACTTTCTAGATCTTATTTCAAAATGATTGAGATAGTTAATACATTCAATTTGTATTATGATTCTAAACCGATCAAATCATTTCATTTGGCAGAAGGACCTGGTGGATTCATAGAAGCCATGGCGGGGTTACGGAAATGTCCTCATGATATTTACATAGGAATGACAATCGTCGATGATAATCAAGACCCAAATATTCCCGGATGGAAAAAAACGGAATCATTTTTACGTCAAAACAAGAATGTATATATTGAAACGGGTTCAGATAAAACCGGGAATATTTTATCACTGGAAAATTTCATGTATTGTAAAGACACATATGCATCATCTATGGATTTAATTACAGGTGACGGGGGTTTTGATTTTTCAATTGATTTCAATAACCAAGAAATACATATTGCAAAATTATTATTTGGTCAGATTGCATACGCAGTAACTATGCAAAAGAAAGGTGGCTCATTTATTTTGAAAATATTCGATAGTTTTATGCAACATACGATTGATTTATTATATATTTTATCATCATTTTATGAGAAAGTATATATTATGAAGCCGAATACAAGTCGTTGTGCAAATTCGGAAAGATACATAGTATGTAAGGATTTTATATTTTCATCTTGTGAAAAATTTTACCCGTTTATTTATAAAGCTTTCGAAAAAATGCTTTCGAATGATCAATATGTCCATCGATTTATAAATATCCCTTTATCTTATTGTTTTACTAGTAAACTCGAAGAATACAATGCTATTATTGGTCAACAGCAAATAGAAAATATACATTTTACTATTTCGTTGATTGAGAACAAACATAAACAGGAAAAAATAGACAATTTAATAAGAGTAAATATACAAAAATGTATACAATGGTGTACAAAATATAACATATCTTATCATCCTATTATGACTAATACAAATGTATTTATTAACCAAACATTTATAGAATCAATCGAAGATAATGATATATAGTAATCTAACCTCTTATTGTTTTTTCACTACATTCCCTCATTTCACCAGTTTTAGTGAATTTCGGATATTTTTGCACTGGATAACCAGTTTTATCTTTCTGTGTATATGTATTTGTATATATATTTTCAGATACTCCATATGATAATGCGTCTGCTACACCATTACCAAATGCGGGTCTCATCATTGCTGCAGAAGTCTGGATTGTATTATATTTGTTACGTAATACTACATCACTTGATGATACTCCACCTTGACTAGCAAATTGTGAGTTACTAGGTTTATAATATACACAATGATTCATATCATTTGATCTATATACATTATCTTTTGATAGACTATCTCCAGGTTTCGCCGATGAATTACCTTCTTTGATATAATTATATTGATTTTTCTCAAATGCTATACTACGATTTATCAAATATTGTTTATTGTTCGTAAAATAAGTACTATTGTTTGTTGAAATATCAAATTGTCGTTTTATCATTCCACTACTACGCACACGTCTCAATGCAGTTTTGGTATCAGACAAAATTGGCTCACATGTACCAGGACGCTGGCAAGTATTATTTGGAAACATATCATCAATGGTATTGACTAAACCATTCTGTTTGGTAGCTATAGAATTAATAATAGATCCTCCTGGTTGGTCAAATACATCAATGCTAGATGATATTCTATCGTTGCATTTTGAAGTATCAATATTTGCAGCTATTTCACGACGATATATTTTCAATGGTCTAGGCATCATCAAACTACGACTACTTACTGTTATATCTTTGTTTATTTTTCCGTTTGGTCTTATAGATGATGTTATTTGGGTTAATGTTTGTCCTTTCCATGATACCAATGGATATGGAAAAGTATTCAAATATGGTTTGGGTTTCATTGATTCGTACATAATATATATATACTTTGGAAAATATTATATATAAAAAACCATAATAAAAATAATCCGGATTATATAGTTATGATTGTTACATTAGATTTATCAAAGTTTACATTGTCTAATATGTATTTTTTAGAAACTAAGAAAAATATTATAATGGATGGAAATTTTACAAAATTAATATTTTCAAATGAGTTTTTTGTCATGAATGGTATATATATATTATTTCCAATAGACCATAATGGCTCTGAAAAAATAATGAATAAAACACAGATACGGTTCAATCCATTCCAACAATATAATCAGACACTTATCAATGAATTTTCAAAATTGGAAAAATCCATTTTGGAATATTATAAACAATCCAGAATGTCTAATTGTAAAATTGTTCCTTTATTACATAAACAAATGTTGATCGGATTTATGAAAACAAATAAAGAATATAAAAATCAATTTTTAATAAATGAAAATAATAAAAATACACAATATGTTCTAAAAATTTCAGGAATATGGGAAACGCCAGATGAAATTGGGTTGACGTACAAATTGTTTGAAGTCAATAATCTTTGAATTCGCGTTCTCAATTGATAAAAAATTGAATTGTTTTTATCAATTATAATTTATTTTATAAAATCAAAATGTCAAGTCGTAATAATAACAAGCATAGTAAATTCTGTAAATTTTGTAAAGATTCTGGAAAAAATGAAGCGATATATACATCACATAATGTAAAAGATAAAAATGGTATTACTTGTTGTCCTATACTTGTAACAACATTATGTAATAATTGTAGAGTATTTGGACATACTGTAAAATTTTGTAAGGCAATAATTAATGAAAATAATAAAAATACTAAAAACATAATTCAAAAACCAACTCAAATTCGCGTTGAAATAAAAAAGAAAAATGAAATAGTCAATCGTTTTGCAGCATTTGAAGATGATGATGAAGATGAAGAACCTGTAAAATGTGAACCAGAAAAAGATGTAAAAAAAGAGCAAGTTTATGTAACTTCTAGAAGAAGAATTGAAAATTGGGCAGATGAATGTTCTGATAGTGATGATGAATAAATGTATATGTTTATCTTTTACATGTTTTTTTTACATATTAACCATTCTCATCATTCCTCGTCTTTTTGCATTGGCATTGGCATTGGTGTTGGTGTTTGCATTGGTGTTTGCGTTGGTGTTGGTGTTGGTGTTTGCGTTGGTGTTGGTGTTTGCATTGATGTTTGCATTGATGTTGGTGTTTGTGTTGGTCTTGGTGTTGGTCTTGGTGTTGGTGTTGGTGTTTGCGTTAGTCTTGGTGTTTGCGTTGGTGTTGGTGTTGGTCTTGGTGTTTGCGTTGGTGTTGGTGTTGGTGTTGGTGTTGGTGTTTGTATTTCTATTTATATTCGGATTGGGATTTCTATTTGTATGTCTAAGTGTATTCATATTATTATTACTAAATGGTGACATTCCACTTCTTAAATCATGAATTTTATTTACTTTAATATCGGGTATAATTTCTGTTGAAAATGTTGTTACATCAACATAACTATAGATATTATCTATTTCTTTTATTGTATACTTTATGTTTTGAATAGATTGTAAACCTTCTTTTGTATTATTTATTACACGATCGTATTCTTTACGATTGACTATGCGAAACAAACCATCTTTCATTTGAAATACATTTTTGTCCATTAATGGATAAAATTGACTTCTATCAATTTTTAGATTAGCTGCTAACACACGTTTTTGTAACAAATTATCTTCATACCCCCATGTCCATAGATTTGGAAATCCTGATACTTTTTCAAAATCTGAGCCTTTGATTGATACAATTCCTCCTAATGCGAACTCATAACCATAGAAATGTTTTACTACACCTTTTATAGTGTCATAATTAAAAAAGTTTTTTGTATATGGCATTGTATCAATATCATTAAAAACAAAGGTTATATTTTTGTAATCATTTGGATATTTGTCTTTCATTGCTAAAAAACCAATATTTTTTATTGCTCCACGATTAAAATCTCTTGAATCCATTTGATGTGAGAAAAATATTTTATAGTCTGATTGTGGTATATCTGATAGTACTGTTTTCATATGACTCATGAAGAATTCCTTTTGCTGTTCTCTATCACGATATGGTACTATAAAAATTATTTTTGGAATAGTTTCTTGAACAGGTTCTTGAATAGGTGTTTGAACAACTTCTTGTAGTGGTTCTTCTAATAGATCTATCAGAGGTGGTTCTTGTATTACATCATCAATAATCATAGTAATATTTTCATTATTTTCTTCCATAAAATATATATAGTAACAATATAATAATTATATATATTTATCTAAATATTACAACGTTGTAATTATGAATATTTTTCTAAAATAGCCTTCGGTAAGAAACTATCCTTATTTAATTCTAATTTTTTGAAACATTTATTAATTGTAACTTCACTTACCCCACATATCATTTTAATATCTTGTTTTGATATGTTCATTTGACAATTATAAGCTATAAAATATATAATTCCGGCAGCAATTGCATGTGGAATATTATCAGTTATCATATTATTTTGCTCAACTTTATTTGCAACAAATTTAGATAACATCGTCAATTCCTGATTGAAATTCAAGCGACTACAATAACGTTCAATAAATAAACTAGGTAAAGTTACACATAATTCTGCTTGGTTTGATGAATCTACGTTTCTTTCTATATTATGTAGTATATTTACTGCCATGGAACATCCATTTGTAGCACTGGTTTTATCCAATTTGAATATTTCAGCAATTTCATGAGCTGTCCTAGGACAACCATTCAAACGACATGATATGTATATAGATGCGGCTTTTATACCATCACGATTCATTCCACGAAACATTTTTTGTTCAGATATATCTTTATGTATAGCCATTGCATCATCAATGAATATTCGTGGAATACCTGCGTTTTGTGCCATAATTGTAATAAATTGAAATTCATCATAAAGTGACTTTTCTTTATGAGGCATTGATTGCCACTCTGTCCATTTACGTATTTTTTTCATTTCATAGGAAGATTTTGTATTTGATAATACTTTACACCCAAATGAAGACTCCATTAGTAATGGATTGATCGGATTTCCACATCTTGTTGGATCAGCAGCATTTTTATCATCTGTATTATAAAATCGCCATTCTGGAGAATAATCCAAAACATCCCTATCCATAACACTGCATTTTATATTTGTACATGTAGGGAAACCATCATCCATTATCATCAATGTTGATTTACATAATTTACATAGTTCTTGTTCGTCTTGCATATTATAAATACATTCTAGGTTTTCACTGTTTGTATTTTTTTCTAAATATTTTTTGTCATCATCAAAAATTTCCCAGAGTTTCGATTTGTTTATTTCCGATAATTCTTTCTTTTTTTTTATTGTTTTTTTGATTGTTTTGTTTGTTTTTATAATAATAGGTTCATCAGCAGCAATTTCTTTATCAGTAATATGCCATAAATCATGTGCATCTGTATTGACTGATTGAATTCTTAGTGGTTGTAAATCGTCATCTGTCTGTGATTTTTTTACCATTGCTTCTACATTTTCAATACAATTATTTTTTATAGATCTAACACGAATTTTTATTCTTTCGCCAGTTAATTTCATAATATTAATAATTCAAATAAAATCTATTGGTTCACTTCAATTTTTTATAATATTTTTTTCTCTATTTTTTCAAACATTTCTGGATTATATACTAAATTACCAGTTGGTTTATAATCTTTTATTGATGTATATTGCTTTCCTGGTTTTTGTAAATTAGTATTTTTACCATTCAATAATTTGTTATTCGGATCATTATCAACCTCTTCTTCATCATCTTTCTTGATTATATTTCCATTTTCATCTAATACTATACCAGTCTTTTTTTTGATTTCATTACGAACATAGGATGGGACCCAATTATTCCAAGATACAAAAAGTGTGTTTGGATGCATATATCTTACATAAAATCCATTTTCTTCTAATTTTACTACTAAATATGCTATGCATTCACCTTGGTCATATATAGGTTCTCCAAATATATATTCTGGAACTATAAACCAAATGTGTTTATCATTCCTTTTGTTTTTTGCCGTTGTTGTTATTCTATTATGAACACGATTTAATATTTTATTAAATATAGATAATTGTTTCAAATCCCGTTGCTGGGATCTATCATATAAATCATCTATATTCACTTTACCTCGAGTTTCTTCATCATTTACGTATAAAAAAACAGACATTATAATATATATAAATAAAAATATAAAAATTTTCAAACTATATTTTATAATAATGGAAACGGAAGAATCAAATGAAATAAAAGAACCAATAGAAAGAAAATATACAATAGATGTTTCGTTTGGTATTTATATTCAACCTTCTATAAAAAATAAAGAAAAAACGATTCATCATATTGTAATTTCGGGTGGTGGACTGAGCGGGTTTACGTTTTATGGTGCTTTGCGTGAGTTATCGAGACAAAATTATTGGGATCTTTCCAATATTAAGACCATATATGGAACATCGGTAGGCTCTTTAATAGGTTATTTTATTGCATTAGGTTATGATTGGGAAGAAATAGATAATTATTTTATAAAACGGCCATTGAATAATGTTTTCAAATTGAATGCATACTCCATGTTTGAATGCATTCAAAATAAGGGAATATTCGATAGGAAAAGTATTGAAGGGTTACTATCACCATTATTTGCAGGTAAAGATGTCCCTATTGAAATTACTTTAAAAGAGTTTTATTTGTTGACTGGTATAGAACTCCATTCATTCACTACTGAAGTCAATTCATTCAAATTGATCGATATGTCATATAAAACACATCCAGACTGGCGTGTAATAGATGCTATTTACTGTTCATGTAGTATACCCATTATATTTTTACCATTTTTCCATGAAAATGAAACATATTGTGATGGTGGTTTTTTATCCAATTATCCATTAAAACAGTGTATTGATAATGGGGCTGACCCTAGTGAAATATTAGGTATATATAGATTACAAGACACAAACAATAAATCGGCTATAACACAAGATTCCAATATTTTAGATTATTTGATTACCATCATGAACAACACTATTGAAAAAATTATTATTTATCCAAATAGAGAAATTGTCGGAATTGAATGTTCTCTACCCTCTGCCATGTCTGTTGAAATTGTCAATAATATTCTGAATAATTCTGATGTAAGAAAGAATTTAATTGATTTAGGTAGTAGTTTTGTGAAATAATTATATATATTTGTAATATATATAATGAGCGTATTTCAAGATAATGAATACAAAAAAATCAATGATAAAATAGATAGTATAAAAAATTAATTGAAAAAAAAAGAATATTTAGAATTACAAAATATGTTATTACAAGCTTATAATCGTGAACGTAATAATGAAATCGTAATGA
>Ga0114975_10000954_pt1 | contig 21160 bp, 19 predicted proteins | sample S_130626_EF_Meta_FD_87031 | JGI IMG/M metagenome (GOLD analysis project Ga0114975, IMG submission 87031) | Freshwater microbial communities from Lake Simoncouche, Canada to study carbon cycling - S_130626_EF_MetaG | ecosystem: Environmental > Aquatic > Freshwater > Lake | place: Lake...
CAATAAATGGTAATTAATATATGTTAGCAGCTGTAGTATATGGCGCAATGATAGCTTTGATATGTTTTGCTTTTGGTTATTACATTGGAAGAAAATAGAGCAAGTTATTCATGAATAATATAACCAGTGTTTAGCAGATATGTCACAATCAGATAATAAACAAGAAAGACCGGCTGATAAAAGGGATGGTAAATTTGTTAAGAAAAGTTATCCAAGGCCTTGGCAAGTAGAGCTAACAGATGAAGAAATAGAAGTATTAAGAAAAAGCCTAAAGGAGGACGAAAGGAGATGCGAAGCAAAAGCAAAAAGATTGGCTGAGAATAAGTCACTTTCAGAGTTTTTTAATAAAAATAATAGGAAAGAATAAAAATGGGAAGAAATAAATGGCATCTACTGTCTCCCGAGAATTACAACAAGGTGTTTGATGTATTATCTCAAAGATATCCAAAGTTTTTTATGAGAGGTAAGGTTTTTATATTTAAAAAAGGAATATGTAAAACTGCATGTTGAAAGTGCAGTAAGGTATGATTTAGAAGGTAATGAAGCTGGAGTTGTTACAAAAGAAGATGTTGAATCACTTGCAAAAACACAAGAAGAGATAAAAAATCAGATCGCACTCAGAAAAAGTAAGAAGCTAGAACAAAAGAAATATTACAAACACAACAAGGAAAGTAAACCTAACAATCAGGATAATAAGTTAGAATTGGTGGATGCAAATGCAGTGAATACCAATGACGATAAACCAAAGCTAGGCATAAATTTTAAAGTAGAAAATAAAAATGAGTAACTTCAAAAGCCTCTCGATAAGAGTTGGAGTAAATAAAGGTAAAACATATTATTGGTGTGGGTGTGGATTAAGCAAGAAACAACCTTTTTGTGATGGATCGCATAAGGAAGATAAGCAAGGAAGGAAGCCAATTACATATACAGCTTTGGCTGATAAATTTATATCATTTTGCACCTGTAAAAAAACGCAGTTACCACCAATTTGCGATAGCAGTCATAAAAAAATAGAAGAGAGAAATGAGACTGAATCTGACAACATTAAATTAGTGCTTACTGATCAAATATAAATGTGTAAGGGAGCGGTGACTAAATGAGTTATATAAAAGATAGAATATTTGTATTTGATATAGAAACGGTGATAGATATTGAATCATCTAGAAGTTTCTTAGGGCTTAATTCAGAAGCTTGTAAATCAGAAATAGCAGAGAAGATTAAGAAATATCATGTAGAAAGTAGTTTCTCTGGAAGTGACTTTGTAAAGCCTCCATTCCATAAAATAGTAGCGATAAGTTATTTGGATGCTAATATTTATGCAGATAATGAAAGGAGGGAGCGGTATAAAATATTCAATATAAAATCAGGTGGAAATATTGATAGTGAGGAAGAAGAGCTAGTAAAAGGTTTTTTTGATTATTTAGAAAAAGTTGATGCAAGACTAATAACGTTTAACGGAAGGAGTTTTGATCTACCAGTATTGAAGTATAGAGCTATGAAATATAATATTTCGGCAAAATGGTTATATGAAAGAGGAGATAAATGGAATAACTATACACAGAGATATAGTATGGATTGGCATTGTGATTTGCTGGAAGCAATAACAGATTATAATGCGTCTACTAGAGTTAAAATGAATGAAGTTGCTTCAATTTATGGAATCCCATGCAAAGTTGATGTTGATGGATCTCAAGTAGAAGAATTATACAATAATAATAAAGTAGATAGTATACGCAATTACTGCGAACAGGATGTATTGTGCACATATCTTTTATACTTAAAATATGTAAATCACACAGGAAGAATAACAAATAATGGATATAATCATTGTGTGCATGATTTAAAGGAATTTATCATTTCTCAAGGCAGGGAGCATAACATATCTTTTATTAATAACTTAAATTATAAATAAGTTTAACTCATCTAAAAGAGCTGAAAGAGTACCTTTGTTGTACATTACCTAGCATTATTATACCTATAATATTTTAAGATGAAAAAGTAATTAAATGATGTTATCGTTAAATTATAAAATTAAATTATAAGGTATTGTTTATGAATGATTGCAAAACTAATACTCACTGCGACACAACTTCGACATCTTCACATAATAAAAAGGAAGGCGGTTGCGATACAATTCGTTACATGGAAAAGCTTGCAAATCGAGCTTGGGAAGACTTATTTAAAGAAAAAGTTAAAAAATATTATGAAGAATCAATTGGTAAAAAAATGGATATAAATGCTAAGATTGTTGCTGAGAGGGCTATTCATGTTTGGAAGAATAAAATTGCAACTAGAGAGGCAAAGAAAGAATATGAGCATAAATTATTCACAGCTATGAAAGATGAATAATCTGCTATATACACAGGACCTTAGCATATATCATAACTATTTAATTTTAACATTATGATAAAGGCTGAGTTACAAATAGGAAATCTGGCGCCTTGTTTTAATGCAAATTCAACAGTGCGATTGTTATCGCTTGATAAACTAAATGGCAAAATAATAGTGCTATATTTTTATCCAAGTGATATGACGCCAGGATGTACGTTTTAATAATGAGGTAATTATGATTCATATTAATAAATGCAAAGATATAGCAAAGAATTTAGCTCTACAAAGCAAAGAAAAATTAGGAGAAGAAAAATTAAATGAATTCTTTAATGATCTAAATAAATTTATAGCTGAATATGGAGATAAATACATGTTATATTCTACCGCAATTAGGCTTGAGAAATTAGAATCCTTCAATAACTGGGTTCCTGAGATTATAAAGAATAAAGATATATTAACGCCTATAATCGTAGATAAAATGGTAAATGAAAAAGATTTATATTCTTTGTCTCTTTATCAAAATTTTCATGCCGGTACTAATCTTATTCTGGATATTGAGGGCAAGTATAAGTCAGAGTATTATGAAAATGGTGGTGGAGAAAATGCTTTAGCACTAATTACAGGCTGTAATTGGATAGAACAAAAGGAAGCTAGCGAATTAGTTGAATAATTTTTTGTCAGGGTGGTTCTCTCAGCGCAGCTACCTTAAGACCAATGGCATTCGGTTAAACCATAAGTAAGGGAAACAGCGGATTATAAGAATATTAAACTCCATAAAAAACATTTAAATAATACTTAATGACAATTATTTTTTTAAGAGATTAGTATCAGTATATCTGGATTTATAATCCATATACAAGAGATTATGGAAGATACACTTAACCGAATGCCATTGACCTTAAGATATGTCTAACTATTGAGGAAAAAATAAAGAGATTGATTTAATAATTATTTGTCTTTAGGATTTAAAATTATGTCGAAAAGTTGAAATAACTGATTATAATGTTATGTTTTTATATAAATGATTCTGAATATTATTTAGCCGAAGAGTCGTATAGTTCACTTGGAAAGGCATATGAATCAAAAAGTGAGATTGTTAATTTTGATCAGTGTATATTAAGTGATGAAGTTAGGAGTATAGAAATTATAAGGGCAATAAATCAAATTGAATTAGGAGAGGCATTTGCATTTTATAATTTGGGATTTTCTAAGGAAGAGCTGGAGTTGTTATTTAATGTTGGGATAGAAGAGTTTAACGACATAACGATCAATACAAGTATTAATAAATTAAAAGAATTAAAGCAGGAAGTAAGTTTAGCACTTACAAAAATGCAAGGAGTGGATGTATTAGGATTAGATGGATTATCTAATTTAATTACTAGATTAGTAAGTGTAGTAATTGGAGAATTAGAAGCAGAAGAATATGAGTTAAGGATAAGAAGTAGGGAAAGTTATGAGAGTGAAGAAGATTGCATGTATTGGCATTTAGATAAAAGCGAGAAAGAGATATTAAGAAATTCAGATAGTGGTAAAGAAAAACGATTTATCATGGTATTAAAAGGGGAAGGTACGGTATATCAGAAAATTAATAAAGAACAAAGAGAAACATTTATTAAAGCAGCCGAAGAAGCTCCATATTATTATGGGCATGGTTTGGAAGGTTGTAAAGGAAATGATGAAATCAACCAATTATTTAGAGATCAAGAAAAAGTAGCAACAAAAGAACAATATGGATCAGTACATATGGCAGGGGGTAATGGAGCTATGCATGCGGCACCAAAAGAGAGTGAAGGAAGATTGATAATATTATTAACACCAAAAATTAATTCAATAAAATAGGAGCTAAATATGGAAATAACGCAAATAAAAGATTGTCAAAATATATTAAAAATTGGTCAGGCGCTAGAAACAGAAGAAGAGCGAAAATGCGATGAATTGTTTAGAGATAAAAATACAATAGAATGGTTAAAAGGGAGGAAAAGTAATCTTGACAAGGTGATTGAGGAAATTGAAGGTAAAATTTTAGACAAAGGTGGTATTTTAAGTAAACAAAAGCTGAAAGAAAGTGAAAAAGAAAAAATAAATAATGAATTAGAAAGTAAAACAAATAATTTAAATAATATAAAAGTTGCAGAAAGTGATATAAAACTACAGGAAAGCTTAAAAAGCAAAATAAGTGAGGTAGAAAATAAAATAAAAGAATATGAGTCAGATATATATGACAAAGGACAATCTAAATATAAGGTTGATGAAGAAATAAAAAACAAAGAGACTAATGTGCGATATTGGAAGAGTCAAGTGAGTTCTGCAACAAGTGGGTTGAGCTCTGCAGAAACAGAGCTTCATTCAGCTCAACAAAGAGGTAGTTATAACAGTTGTTGGGGAGGTTATTCTCCAGAGTTAAGTAATGCGTGTGTACAAGGATATAGAAACAAGATACAAGAAAAGCAGAGTACTAAGGAGAGTTATGAAAGGAATCTTAGCAGTGCAAGAAAAGAATTAAATGAAGAAAAGGATAAAAGTCAAATATATGCAAATGGTATAACTGCGACTAATAATATGAAAAATGCAGAAATTGCTAAAAAAGCCCAATATACAAAGGAAAAGCAAGAGGTTGAGGCGAAAATGAAAGGAGTATTGGACCAAAAAAAGTCTTTAGAAACCGAGATTGAAAAGCAAGAAGCTGCGCAAATTACAATAAACGCTGAGTTATTGTCCCTTGAAGAGAGTGCAAATAATTTTGATAGTGATGCTTTGGAAACTCAAAAAGGTGCATTTGAAAAAGAATTTCAAATGATAGATAGCTTAGAGCAAAAAGTAATTGAATATTGCGAAGTAGACTTTACAGGGCGATATGATCAACATCAAGAATTATAATTAATAGAGAAAATGGAAATAAAGCAAATATATGACTGTCAAGAAGTGCTTGATTCAGTATCAAAGATAACGACATAAGAAGAGCTGAAATGGCAGATTCGCTTAATTTAATAGATTTATTATTAAGTGATAGTGAGTACTGCAATTTTACTAATAATATAAATGAATGTTTAAAAGATCCTAAAGGCCATTACATAAATCATGGCCTTGAAACATGTGAAGCGCCAAATAAGTACTTTCAAGAGCACCAGGAGCTATTATATTCAATCGGTAGTGATAGCAAAAAAGAGTGTAGACTAGATAAATCATATAAAGATGGTTTATCTACTGAGGATATAGAATTCATTAATAAGTTAATAAAAAATAGCAACAAAGATATTTTTTATAAAAATTTAGAGTATTTGAATAAGGAATTTCCAGAAAAGTTAGAAAAAGTAATAATAGATTATTATAACAATAGATATTCCGGAGGATTAAAGGAAAAAATAACAGAAAATTTTGGTAAGAACAAAAACTTTAAATACAGCAATAAATTATTAAATTTATTTATAAAAGAGCTAGGTGATGAATTTAACATAGACAGCTATAAAGAATGTATAATTAAATTATTTACAGTGCAAGCAGCATATCATGATAAGGGGGATGAGTATCTTAAAATAATAGTTAACTATGCTAAGGAAGGAGTAGCAACGAGAGGTCAATATATAGGTCATTTAATTAAGGAGTATAGGGAGTTATCGGGCAGCAGAGATTATAGTGAAGTAATATATGAAGATTTTATAGGTCTAGCCAAATGGTTAAGTAGTGAAGAAGGTAAGGATGGTAGGAGATATTTGGGAGATGTGGTAAAATTTATATCAGATGGAGTGAGTGATGGTAAATATTACCTTAAAAGTAATGCGAAAGAAATTCTAGAACTTATATATAGTGGTGGAGTTAGTTTAAGTGATAATATAAAAAGTGAGTATTGTACAAGATTCAGCAAAGAAGCGCTAGAGTATGGAGAGATAATAGAAGTTATTATAGAGAATGAAACTAGTATCAGCAAAAAGGCATTAGCTGATATAGTAAGTGGAGCTAGCAAATTAATAAAAGCAGGAGAAGAGAAGCAAGTATTTAATGGAATATATTTAATAAGCAGAGCGTATAAGCAAGACGAGGCTATATTTGACGGCGCTATAAAAAAAGAATTAATAAGTGAATTAAATAATATAGCAAAGAGTGGGAGTGAGAAGTTAAAAAAAGTCATTGATAAGTTTGTTAAGGAGTTAAGCGGAGTAGAGGGTAACGAAGTTGAGATTCCTAAAAAAGTACTAAGTAGTGGTTTAGAACAAGAGATTAAAGAAGCGGTAAATAAAGCAAATCTAGATTTTACAAAGCTAAGAGTTAAAGAGGGAAGAGTCAATGAGGAGATTAAATATTTTTACGTAAAGCTTGGATGGAATGAAGAAGAGATAAAAAAGCTGCTAGATGCAATTAAGGACGCAGGATGGCAGGAAGATTTAATAAGAGGAATTGAATTAGTATATGAGTATGATCTAAATACAGGTTTAATAGATAGAGAAGGAAATAATGCGGTAGATATCTTAGTATCGGGAGAAAAAGGTAAATTAGGTGACTATGCATTAAGGTTACTTAAGGATAACAATATATACTACCCAAAGAAAGCAGAGCAAATCATTAGGGAGATAGAAGAAGAAAATAAGAATTATAAGTTAGGCAATTATATAAGAGAAAAGTTACTTAAGATAAGTGAGATAGAAGAGAAGTTAGATAGGGGGATTGAGTTTAGTTATGATAGAGAGATTGAAGATAATTTACTGGGAGATAAGTGGTATTTATACAGTATAGATGAAAAGGTATTTTTAAAGGGATTGGATTACAAGGGTAGGGTTTTTAAAGAAGATTTAAGTTTGAAATTAAGTGAGTATGAAAGTGAGCAACTTAAAAACGTATTATTATATCAGCAGCCATATCATCCAAATAACATAGAATCTGCAATATCAGCACATCATAAAGTCAAGCTATCAGAATTTAAAGAGATGAAAATAAATGAGGATAGTATAGCAGAGGTGGTGGTATGGTTAAAAAAAGCAATGCATTTAACAGTGCTTGGGGAGAAGTATAAAGTAAGAGATGCACAAGTAATAAGCTTACTTAATTTGTATAAAGGAGATGGGGGAAGATTAATACAAGTATCAACAGGAGAGGGGAAAACGATAATAATAGCAATGTTTGCAGCGCTTAATGTGGCTATGAAGAGGGATGTAGATATAATAACAAGTTCAAAGGTGTTAGCAGAAGAAAATGAAAAGGAGCAAAGAGGGTTTTATGAGATACTAGGAATTACGTCTTCCCATAACATATTGAGTGTGGAGGGAGCAAAAGATTGTTATAAATCTAATGTGGTATATGGGGATTTATTACATTTTATAGGCGATGATTTAAGAGATATATCAAAAAATGTGAAGCATGGGAGGGGGTATGATGTAGTAATAGTTGATGAAGTAGATAACATGTTTGTAGATAATACCAATATGAAAGTACAGTTATCAGCAGGATTGCCAGGTTTCCATTATTTGAAAGGATTAAAAACATATTCATGGATAGGATATAAGGTTAATTTACTGCTCCATGAAGAAGACAATGGGAAATGGTATTTAAAAGGAGCAGAAGAATTAATAGGTAAGGAAGAGGATTTGAATAAGTATCTAGATGGGATTAAAGATTTATATATTGCTGATCTAATAGTTGATGAATTTGGTAATTATTATGAGGAAGAAGAAGGTAATAAGGTATTAATAGGAAATAAAGAAGAGATAGAAGTAAGAGTTAAAGAAAAAATCAAAGAATATAGAGAAGCGAATATCAAGTATGATGAAAAGAACGGAGATTACTATTACATAGTAGGGAGAAAAGAAATAGGAGATGAAGAGGTGTTTACAAAGTATATGAAGGAAAATACTGCTGATTATATTGCCAATAGATTACTTAATTTAAAGGAGGGATCAGAAAACAGGTTAGTAAACATACCAAGGCATTTAAATGAGTTTATGAGTGAGCATAGTGGACAACTGGCGGACTCAATAATAATGGCAAATGCATATAAGTTGGGAGTGCAATACAAAATATCGAATCCTGAGGGTAAGCAAAATAAAATAACGCCGGTAGATTATTTGAATACAGGAGTTGTACAATTATCACTTACATGGTCAGATGGGCTTCATCAATATGTTGAATTAAAACATGGTCTTAATGTAAAGGCAGAAAGTTTAACAAATGTGTTTAGGTCATATGTTGGGTATTTTTTAAAGTATGAAGGAAATATATACGGAATGACTGGGACTCTAGGCAAAGAAGAGCATCATGAATATTTAAAAGAAGTATATAAGGTAGATACAAAATTAATGCCAAATTACATAAAGAAGAATTTGGAGAAGTTTAAGCCAACAATAGTAAATAATACAAAAGATTGGTTAGATGAGGTTAGCAATCAAGCAATAAGGAAGGCGGAATATAGCAAGAGGGGAGTATTAATAATAAGTAAAACTATTCATGATGTAGATAGGATTTATAAAGAAATTAAAGAAGAGAAAGGTTACAAAGGTAGAGTTATTAGATACTCTGATAGTGGATATTTTGGTGATAGTATAACTAAAAAATTAATATCTGGAGAAGTTAGGGTGGCGGCAGGAGACATAATAGTTGCAACTAACTTAGCGGGAAGGGGTACAGATTTAAAAATAGAGCGAGAAGTAAATAAGAATGGCGGATTACACGTAATACTTAGTTATTATCCAGATAGCGTAAGAGTGGAGGAGCAAGCATTTGGAAGAGGTGCAAGGAATGGGGATTATGGCAGTTCTGGTTTAATTATACAAAATCCTAGCTGGGGAATGGATATAGAAGAGCTTGGGGAAGATAGAGATGGAAAGGAGAGTAAGAGGTTAGAGGCATCAAAAGAAGGTACAATAAAGCAGATGAAGAGGCAGGATGAGTTATTTGATAAATTTGTGAATTTAATAGCGATAGCTAATTCACCTACAGGATATGAAATAATTAGAGGGAATGAATATTTGGCAAAAAATGGTTACATATATGTATATGCAGAGAAAGCTGGCGCAGATGAAGATTTAATACATATAAAATGTTATAAGCCAGACAGCACTTCATATTTAGCTAATATAGAAAAAAGTGAGGTATCAGAATATATTAAAAATATAAGTGAGAAAGCATATCATCATTTAGTAGATACATTATCAAAAGAGGCGAGGACTTTTAATCAAAGGGATAGTGAATTAATCCACTACTTTGCAGCAGAAATTGGGTGTATTGAAAAGGAAATGGAGATTAAAGGAAGGGTAGATAGGAAATATTGTAATGCAATAAAAGGGGATGAGGAGGAAAGAGCATTATATGAGAAATACTGTCGGGGAGTTGATTTGCTTGGTGCCTCTAGAGGGGAGATAAGTAAGGAAAGAATGGAGAATCTAGAAGAAAAGAGGCATAAGGAAAGATTTGAGCTATGGGAGAGAGATAGAGAATTATATAATCATAAATATGAGATAGAGCAGCTCAAGGAGAACTGGGCCATATGGCTTAAGAAAGCTGGTACATTTGGGCCTGGTGGATTATTTGGCGAGGAAGGATCGGATAAGAAAGAGAATTTAGCAAAGTTAAATAGCGAATTTGATAAATTTAGAGATGAGCAACTGGCGTTATTTAGAAATGATTTAAGTTATACGAACAAAGATAGGTATGTAGATAATGATTGTAAAGCGAGACAAACTAAAGAGTACAAAGAGAACGAATTATTGATGAAGAATCCGAGTTATTTAGTGCAAAAGAGCAGGCACTATATAGCGCAACATTATACAGCAGAGGTTAAGCAAGATTATGAGCATAAAAAGAATCAGGTAGGAGCTTGTGGTAATAATGAAAAGTCAGGATTTTTATTTTATGTATTAGGATTACCTCAAAGAACGATAAACTATGCAACAGATTTTGCAGAAAGAGCGGTAGATTTGGATTATAAATTTGCTTGGAATGGATATAATATATTAGCCATCACAAAATTGATAAGGGATGGAGAATGGATAACAGATTATGAAGATGCTGAGGCAGCAGCAAGAGTTAAACAAAGTTTTTATACTGACTTAGCAACTACAAAAAATAGCTTAGAATCATTTATTATACCAAAACAATTGCATGAATGTGGAGCGTTGATAATATCTCAGGTAGTGGAGAAGGACTCAGACACAGTAACCCAATGCTTATTCATACTTAAATCCTATGAAAAAATTAGCAAGCATTTAGAAAGCTTAATGGAAATAATAGCTAAGGCAGATGGTGATGAGATGATAAGGCCAAGTAGGATGTATGGAGCTGAAGAAATACTGGATAGAATAGATGTAAAAGATTTAGAAGAAGGGTTTGAGATGGTGATTGAGCCAATAGAAGCTAAGCAGGAAAAAGAAAAATTAGAAAAAGAATTCAATGAGGGGAAGATAACGATTGAAGAGCATGAAGAAAAGTTAAAAGAAATCAAAAGAAGCACACTGGGGAGAGTAGGACTAAAAGATCGAGATAATGTATTTAGCAAAGCAAGTAAGATTTCGTTTAGAGCGATGACAGAGGATTTATCGCAGGATTTAAATTTACTGGGGTTTTTAGGGTATGATATTGAGGTATATGAATTAGAGAAGGATTGGACTGACACAATAATAGCAGGGATACTGTCAATTGCAACAATAGCGATAGGGATAGTATTTTTGCCAGCGGGAGGTTTTTTAGGGGTACTTGGAACATCATTAATAGCACAGGGTATATTAGAGTTAGTGCAAATAGGCATAAGCATAGATAAAGGAATACCAATAGATTTAGAACAATTTGTAAAATCAAAGGGGATTGGAATAGCGGTTGCAATAATTACAGCAGGGATTGCACAAGGACTTGATAAAATGATGCCATCTGTATTGGACAAGTCAGGTAACATGGTAAGTTGGTCTACAGAAAATGTAGCAGGATGGAAAGGATTAGCACAAGGAGTTAGTAAGGCAACATTCATCAAAGAAGGGATTCAAAGTGCATTAAAAATGTCAGCAATAATGGCAGCGGTAGATGCAACTTCAAGATATGTGGCAAATCAATACATGAAGAAGAATGATGGAAGCATAGAAGATGATATAGAGGATACAATAAAAGCAGTATTATCAGGTTATAGCGAGGAAATAACAAAGATATTGTTAAATGATGCATTTAATAATAAGTTTAAGGGCCAGGCGTCTGATAAAGAAATGAAAAAAATAATAGATGAAGCGCTGCATATAATTGCTCATTATGCATCACAAGGAACAGCGAGGCAGGTAGTATCAGGAGTAGCTGGCAAAGTATCATCATTCTTTGGAGCAATACCTGGAGCAATTGCAAATTTAGCAGATGCTGCAGTAGGGTATAATAAAGCAAGGGAAGCAGTAAGTGAGTTAGAGGCTGAATTAAAAAGTGCAATCATCAAACTTGCAAATAAAGTAAGTGCAACAAAGCAAATTATGGAAGAAAAGTTGATGCAAGATTTTCCGAAGGATGCGGGGATGATAATGGCCGAAATAACAGGAGGAGGCTTATTGATAAATGGGGGAATGGATATAGATTACAATAATTGCGATAGATACAAAGAGGTGGAAGTAAAAAGCGGCAAGGGAGTAGTAGGAGAATGTAAATATATAGCAGGATTAAGGGCTGATGCGGAGTCAAATAAGGAAAGGTTGAAAAAAGCATTAGTAGAAGCATCACTTGGGCCAATCAGGGGGATATACACAAGAGAAGTAGCGATGCAGGTGGTAAGGGGAGAATTGGTAGACCCAATAATGGGAGAAAGCTTAAGGAATGGCAAGATAACATTTAAGGGAGGATTGCTGGTAGAAGGAATAAGCAAGGGAGTTGAGTATTTCAAAGAAAATCAGATCAAAGAAAAAAGAAAAAATATTGAGAAAAGTGACTATGAAGCAAGAATGAGAAAGTATGCAGAAGCTTTAGCAAAAAAAGAACAAGGGCAATATGAGTATGTAGGAGAGCCAGCCAATATATTGCCTAATGATATAAGGAATGGGAAGAAAAGTGACAAAGAAAACTTCAAAGAAATAGTAGTTAAAAATAAAGGAGATAGTGTATGGAGTATATTAGGAAATAAGCCAACCCAAAAGCAATTAGAAGAATTTATAAAGCAAAACCCATACATAGCAGCGAGGGGAGTAGGAAGAGACCAAAATGGCAATATTATCAATTTAACTATAAGAGTTGGAGAAACAATACTAGTCCCAGAGAATATAGCTGCAGCATATAAAGCAGGTTATACACCTGCAATTAATAGAATTAAAGACAGCTCAGGTGATGTTCAAGATGTATGCTTCGACCCTAATTCTGGTAACAAGTATACCAATATATTTGGAGTACAAGATGCTGCGTATAGATGTGTAGAGGGCATATGTTCCAATTCAATATTGCAACTTGCATCCTATTCTACAACACAGAACAATGACTTAACTATTGAAGAGAACAAAAATGAATTTATTGAAGTATTATTAGGCTTTGATAGAGATATTGCAGTATTAGCAGCATATTGGAGATATCTAAAATCAGATCATCTAGATAAGGCAGAACTCAAGAAATTTACAAGTAATGGATGTAAAGATTGTACAACGGACCTCAGTAAAATAATAAAAAAACATAAAGAAGGATCTAATTTACAAGTTTTTAATACTGGATCGATAGATAAAGTAGTAAAGGTAATTAATGATCTGGCACAAGAGATAAGTCCATATACAGAAAAATTTTTCAATGGTCATAATAAAGCAGCTAAAAAAGGTGAGAATAGTTGGGTAGGAAAAATATTTGATCCTATGATAGATAAGGTTGAAAAATCAAAATTTGCTCACTTAACAGATGACCAGTCCCAAGCATTTGAGTTTTTTAGCACTTTGTCAATAGTAGGGCTTTTACAAAAAAGTGGGCACCATATCAAAACAGTGGGGGATTTAGAAAAGATACAGATGGTAGCTGCAAATGATATCACTATTTCAGAAGCTACAATCAAGTATTTTTATGCAAGAGAAAGCAAATTAATAAATTATAAAACAATAGTAAAAATAGAAAAGGGTATATTTTCTGAATATAACCCATCCTTTAAAAAAGGCACAAATGCTATAGAGATGCCACTTAAAGAAGGAGACAAATTTGTAAGGGTGCTTTCTGATCCTGAGAATACCAAAATGCCCCAAGGCAACTGGGTAATGCTAAGAGAAGATGTGGCAGGACTAACGCCACAGCAGATAAAGGAGAAGTTTGCTCTTAAGGATGTACCGACGCACTATGTTGATATAAAAATCACAAATCCAACAAAAGACCATAAAACTTTAATAGGACAAGTTGCTCCTAACTTTGGAGAAAAAGGGATGGGTAACCAATTCTTTATGCGGTTTAAGATTGATCCAGAAAATAAAAAAGCAGTTTATAACAGTTGGTTTGGAAATAAAAAAGAAATACCAAATGGAGGTATAAAATGAGGAAACAGGTATATGCGCTTGGAGAAGATCCATGGGCAACAGAAGTAAGTATTAATGGAAATATAGTAAGATTTCCAAAAGAAACAAGGAATTATGTTATTTATGATAATAAAGTAATTATAGCTGTATCTTGGAATTTTCTAAAAGAAAATTACCCCAAAGAAAATGCAGGATGTAATATCTGGTGCTACAAAGATGATGGGAGTTTATTGTGGAAGATAGAAGAAAGTCCACATTGGCTAGAATGGTTAGAAAAACAATCTCCAAAAGAAAAACAAAAGATATTTGCTCGAGGTCATAAGGATTATTATAGGCATATTGGTTATAATAAAGATTCAAAAACAGGAGAAGAATGGCTAGTTGTAACTGCGACGACAGGATATTATGATTTAGACCCAGAGACAGGCAAAGTATCCAATTTTGAATATGACGGAGGGAGGTAGCTCAATTAAAGTGCAAATAAATCTGGTATAGTGCTAAATTAGGTTGTATAAAATAAATGCTAATAGTTGATATTGATAAAATATGAAATTGAAATCAAAAAACAAATGGCGAAATATAGTCATGATAAGTGTAGTAACTATCATTGTGTTATTAGGGGCTGTATATATTAGAAAATTGATCTCGCCACATAATATAAACCCATATAACGTAAAATACTCCTCCGGCAAATACATTGATGGAGCTCTGTCAGCTAGAGAAAGCAGTATATTGATTAATAATATCAATGATATTATTAACAACGAAAAGTTGAATGAGTTAAAAATACTAGATTTCGGCGCAGGCGATGGGAGGCATTTTTATATTATTAAAAAGTTGGCAAATCTTTATCCTAAAATAAATATACAATTCTTAGCTTATGATATAAGTGAGGTTGGTTTGCAAAATTTTCAAAAGACTTTGGTAGCTGAAGGATTTAAATCCTACGTAAGCCAGGATTTCATCAATAGCTCTGAAGTTATTGAATTTAAAGCATATAAGGCCCTTGATTTAAAAAAAGATAATATAACTGTAACTTTATTACATGCAAGTGTGAACAGCGCCGTACAAGATATAACAGATATTATAGGTAAAGATATAAATGTTATATTCTCTATGTATGGGTCCTTTATGCATATACCTTATTATAAAAATAGGGTTCAAATGTTAAAAACATTGGCGCATTCTCTTGATAAAAAAGGAATGATTATTTTGGATGTTCCTTCCTTAGGTGGGTTAAAAACGTCACAAAAAAAATATAATAAATTGCGTGCTGAAAAGGATTTTAAAAAATTAGGTGATGCAGTAGAAGAAGGTGATATTAAAATGTCTGGTGATGAAATTTATTATCATATTACAACTTTTGATGAACTAAGAAGGTTAGCTAAAGATTCTGGGTTAATCATGAAAGAACAAGGGATTACAGGAATAAAATCTCCTAAAATTTTTAATGAAAAAATAAATGGAACGGATAAAGTATATGCAGCATTAATGTCTTCGTTATTATCAACTTGGTTAGTGCCAGAGAAATATGTAGAAGATAATGCTGCTTATATCTATTGTATATTTGAATTAGGTAAATAGAGGAAAAGATATGTTAAAAAATGTACTAAAAACAGTTGTACCGCTAATACTATTTTTATTTATTATGACTAATACGCTTTTAGCCAATGAACCAGATAACCAACCAAAAAATATATTTAGAAGTAAGTGTGAAAATTCCACCAAGGAAATATCTCTATTAGATAGGTTCCAAGATAAATCATTTATCATAGAGATATCAGATTTTGGTGGCGGCTATATTAGCTTCAAAATGACACTTTATAACAATAGTGATTGCAAATCGTCATGGTTAAACAAATTAGAATATTTTGAAATAAAAAATTACATTCTATTAACAGAAAATTTAGAAAGTTTAAAAAGTGGCAAAAAAATAAGTATGTCAAACTCAACACTTTGGACTCCCAGTGGTAAAATCATGGAACTTAGTACCAGTAGTGAAGAGGTGGCTAAGGAACTAGTGATACCAAAAAAATGCAGCCTCCTTCAAAACAACGGTGAGTCAGTTATTATAGATAAAAATTGCATGGGTGATAATGAATTTTTTCAATTTAAAAAGAAAAAAGATTTTTTCCCGGGTGCTTTTTTAGCACTGAAATATGATAACGAACTAAATAGATTGTTACTTTTTGAGAATGATGATGGTGATTCTTACAATAATGGAAATAGATATATCTCGCTCTTTCCTACTTATACTGATTAATATTAACAATTACTATACAAGTGATAGCGAAGGATTTTATAAGTATAATGTAAATGAAGAAGATATAGAGGTATGACAATCAACGGAATGAAAAGTTACGCTAAGGAAATATCTTTTTCATTAATGTTGGAAAACACCCAAAATATAAATTCATATTATAAAAAATAAACGGCCGTTTTATAAAGAGATTATTTACTAATGAATCGTTGCTTTTTCTTGTCTATTATTATAAATTATAAGTAGCTTTTTACCTTTTCTTAAATAAAGTTCTTTTTTGCTCTAATTTTTGTTCTTATTTTACCCTTAATTAAGAGATATTACTACACCTTATTCTTTTATGGTGCATTTACTTAATAACTGGTTGCTATTATATTTTTATTACTATAAATATATACTATATGTTAACTTATACATTATTCTTATGGAAAAGTCTTTATACTCTACTATGAATGAAAAAGGACAGATAACTATTCCTGCACTTATTAGAAATAAACTACGACTAAAAGCTAGTAATAAATTTGAATTCATTAATAAGGGCGATTCTATTATTATGCTCCCTGTTAATAAATCTCTCAAAGATTTAAAAGGATTTCTTCCTAAGCCTGATAAAACATTATCTTGCGATGAAATGAATGAAATTATTAAAAATAAGTAAATGATCGCAATTGATACTAATATTCTTGTCAGGTATATAACTCAAGACGATCTGCAACAAGCCGAAGCTGCTGAAAACTTATTGGCAATTTATAACAATAAACCCCAATCTATTTTTATAAATAATATTGTTTTATGTGAATTTATCTGGGTTTTAGAAAAAGGTTATAAATACACTCAACAACAAATCTCATCAACTATTAGAATTATACTTTCTACTGAAGAATTTGCTTTTGAATATCATAACGTGCTTTGGCTCGCTCTTGAAGAATATGAACTTAAAAATACAGATTTTTCTGATTCTCTTATTTCTAAGCTTAATTATAATTTGGGATACAAGCAGACTTTTTCTTTTGATAAATCTGCCATTAATAACAATCTCTTTACTCCTTGTGATTAATGATCTTAGGATATATTAGAATCTCTACTTCCTTGCAAGATTTAAAAAATCAAAAAAATTCTATTAATGAATTTGCTAGAAAAAATAGTTTTATTGTTGATAAATTTATAGAAGTTGAAATTTCTTCAAGAAAAAATCAAAATGAGCGAAAAATTAATGAAGTTTTTGCTACTCTTCAAGAAAATGATATTTTAATCATTACTGAATTATCAAGACTGGGTAGAAGTCTTTCAGAAATTTTAAAAATTGTTAATTGCTTAATTGAAAAAAAAGTAAAGCTTATTACTATCAAGGAAGGTATCAATTTACAAAATAAGCACTCTATCCAATCTAAGGTCTCAATTACAATGTTTGGGTTATTTGCAGAACTTGAAAGAGATTTAATTAGTGACAGAACAAAAGTAGCACTTGCTGCAAAAAAAGCCCAAGGTGTTAAACTTGGTAGACCTAAAGGAGCTGGTAAATCTAAATTGGAACCTCATAAAGAACAAATTCAAGAGTTACTAGATAAAAAGGTATCAATGCTTTCTATCTCTAAAATTCTAGGTGTCACCTACCCTACTCTCTTTTCTTTTATTAAAGTTCGCAATATGAAAAATAAAAAGAAAAATAATGCTGATTTGGACAATCATAAAAAATTCATGAGAGTTCAACTTTCTTTAAATATAGAAAACAATACAAAATATGTTAGAGGGAAAAAGAAAGTTATTGAGGAAATTGAAAATTGGATTCTTCCTGATTACGATTCTGCTTATAAAAAACTTGGTGATGGAGAATATATTTTAAAGGTAGAATATAAAAACAAAAAGGATCTAGATGATTCAATGTATGAGTTACTTCATAAAATTGCTACTGCAGCTGATGATAGACATTGTTTTTCTGACAATACTACAATTCAATCTCTAGATGAAGAAGATAGATATTGGAGTTAGTTGCAGCCCTCCTGACAATGCCTATTTACACTTATTATTGCTTTAGCTCGTTTTCAATCAAAAAAGACGTATTTAATTCATAATTTGTCTTGAAATATTTATACATATATTGCAGGATAAAGCTAGGATTCACAGTAGGTTGGCGATTTTATTAAAGTCTGTGATTAACAGGCATACCTCGTCTTTATGTACGGAAGGCGAATTTTACCTTTGATAAAAGTTGTGAACCAAATCTTACAAGGCTATGTTTTTTCTCGTATTATTGCCATATTCTATATCCTCATTAAAATTAATCTTTTTTTAGTTAATATTTATTATTAACTAGTCGTTTTTAATCACTTCTAAAGTGGAGCTCTTACTTGGCGCTGGGGTGGGTCATTTAGTTTGGCGCTAAATTAACTTTTGTGGGTTGTTTTGCTTGGCGCATGACATTCGGTCCCCAAAATATTTTTGTTTGCAGTTCCATGCGTCTATGATTGCAGATCGATACAAGTACAATCTTTCTGTTGTGTGCAATACTTAAGTGTTAAATTTTTTTTCTAAACCTCTATTAAATGTATTGCAAATATATTATATTAATAATGCATTATTAATTTTTTATACTACATTTGCAGTATATTTATAATACAAATAATATAAAAAATATATTCCTCACTCTAATATATAATCAAATGTAAATAGGCATGCAATACTGCACCAGTAAGTGCTTATAAAAATAAGAAAATAGGCACAGAAAAGTGCACCACTATATTAGTTAGAAATAACTAAATGTAGGTGCTAAATTGTATAGGGTGCAAATGTACGAAGAAGTAAGAAGAGCAGTATTGGTAAAAGGAATTAGCAAAAGAGAGGTTGCTAAAATATATGGGATAAACCGGAGGACAGTAGATAAAATGTGTAAATACTCTATTCCACCTGGATATCAAAATAAAAAGGGGAAGAAATATCCTAAAATAGGAGATTATAAAGAAAAAATAGATAAAATATTAAAAGAAGATCTAGAAATAGGTAAGAAGCAACGGCATACAAGCAAAAGAATCTATGATCGCCTTAGAAAGGAGGATGGGTATAGTGGAAGCTATGATGCAGTTAGGAGATATGTAAGTGAACATAAACAAATAAAAAAAGAAGTATATATACCGTTAGAACACAAATATGGAAGAGCGCAATGTGATTTTGGAGAGTGTGAAGGCAATATAAATGGAGAAGATATAAAAATATATTTTTTTGTAATGACCTTATGTAAAAGTGGAGATACTTTTGCAAAAGCATATTTAGCAGAAGATCAAATAGCATGGTTTGATGGCCATGTTAGTGCATTTGAGTATTTTGGAGGAGTTCCAGAAGAAATTTTATATGATAATGCAACAACACTGGTAAAGAAAATACACAAATATGGAGAGCGAGAATTAACAAAAAAATTTAATGAATTAAAATCACATTATTTATTTGAAGCAATATTTGCAAATCCAGCAAAAGGGAACGAAAAAGGGAAGGTAGAGAATAAGGTTGGATATGTAAGAAGAAATTTTTTAGTGCCAAAACCTAAGTACAATAGTATTGAAGAATTAAATAATTATTTGAAAGAATCATGCGAATCTAGACGCAAGCAAAAGCACCATAAAGATGCTGGAACAATAGGAGAGATGGTAATAAAAGAACAAGAGTCATTTTTAAAATTACCAGAATATCCATATGAAAGTTGCGATATAAAATTGAGCAAGGTTAATTCATATTCATTAGTTTGCTATAAAACAAATGAGTATTCAGTTCCAACAAATTATGCATATAAAAATGTAACGCTAAAAGCCTATAGTGAAAAGATAAGGATTTTTTATAAAGATAAAGAAATAGCGCAACATAAGCGTAGTTTTAAAAGGAATGAGCAAAATTACGATTATTTGCATTATTTACCAATATTATCACAAAAAAGCAGAGCATTAGATCAAGCAAAGCCATTGCAAGATTTAAATCTACCAAAAGAATTTGAAAAATTACGCAATGCTTTAGAAAATAAATATGAGGGTTCTAAGGGTAAAAGAGAATACATAAAAATACTAGAATTACTAGGCCATCATAGCCAAGATGATATTAAATCAGCAATCGCTGAATCATTTAAAATAGGAGTTATAAATGTAGATTCTATTAAGCAAATTATACATCATAAAAGGGATGTGAAGATTGAGTCACTAGATAAAGAAATACTTGTAGATATACCCGTAGTAACAGTACATGCACCATCTTTAGAACAATATAACAGTTTTTTAAAAAATAATTAAAATATATGAGTAATCCACTATTAGAGCTATATTTGAATAAATTAAAACTTACTACTATTGCATCGCAATATAGCAATATAATTGATAAAAATAGTAAATCAGATAGTATTACAATATTCACTAAATTATTTGAATTAGAAGTGCAAACAAGAGAAGAAAGGGCTATAGAGCGTAAATTAAAAGGAAGTAATTTTCCTAAAGTAAAAACATTAGATAGTTTTGATTTTAGTAAACTGCCAAATTTAGATAAACAAAAAATATTAGATTTTGGAAATTGTGAATTCATAGAAAAAGCACAAAATATAATAATGCTTGGTAATGCAGGAACTGGTAAAACACATTTAGCCGTAGCTTTAGGGGTTGCAGCTTGCCAAAAAAATATCTCAGTACATTTTACCTCAGCTGCTAAATTAGCCAATGATTTAATGGAAGCAAGAGATGAGCTTAGTTTATCAAGATTACATAATAAATTAGCAAAACATAAATTATTAATAATAGATGAGATAGGATATGTGCCTCTGTCTAATACAGGTGCTGAATTAATGTATGATATTATTAATCAACGATATGAAACAAGCTCTCTAATAATGACGACAAACCTTCAATTTTCTGATTGGGTTCAGGTATTTAAATCGGATAAACTTACTGCTGCATTATTAGATAGAATTACTCATCACAGCAATATTATCGAAATGAATGGAGATAGCTATAGATTTAACAATTCTATTGCAAAAATAAAATAACTACCCAGCAAGCACCATAAATTCATACCTTGTTTATATAAACATAATTATACATGCAGCTAGTTTAGCAAAATAAGCTCAAACTGGCTATGAAATAGCCTATTCGCATATTTTGCATTCTCAACAACCCATACTAATAAA
>Ga0114975_10000957_pt1 | contig 21146 bp, 17 predicted proteins | sample S_130626_EF_Meta_FD_87031 | JGI IMG/M metagenome (GOLD analysis project Ga0114975, IMG submission 87031) | Freshwater microbial communities from Lake Simoncouche, Canada to study carbon cycling - S_130626_EF_MetaG | ecosystem: Environmental > Aquatic > Freshwater > Lake | place: Lake...
CACTCCATTATCGAAATTTGGGTTTATTTATCCGGCAGTCCCTTATTCGCACTCTTCATTACCTTAGCTGCCTATCAGATTGGTCTTTGGATTTATATGACCACTAAGCAAAATCCGCTGGCCAACCCTGTAGCGATTGCCATCATTTTGGTGGCGAGCGTGATTCAGTTGATAGAGATGCCTTATTCGAGCTACTTTGAAGGCGCGCAATTTATTCACTTCTTATTAGGCTCGGCAACTGTATCTCTAGCCATCCCTATTTATAGAGGGCTAAATAGCCTTAAAGGTCGCTCCCTACCCTTATTGGCGTCTTTGCTTGCTGGCGGCTTGGTATCCATCATTAGCGCAGTGAACATCGCTAAAATATTGGGAGCTGATGTCAGCATTACTGGCGCGATGTATCCTAAGTCGGTTACCGCACCCATTGCGATGGGCATTGCAGAACGTATTGCTGTATCTCCAACCCTAACTGCGATCTTTGCCGTTACCACCGGCATCCTCGGAGCCATTTTGGCACCGTTTATTTTGAATGCCCTAGGGATGAAGGCGTGGTGGCAGCGAGGCTTTGCAATTGGTATTGGAGCCCATGGTATCGGAACTTCAAGAGCCTTTAGTATTCATCCTGAGGCGGGTGCTTACGCCAGTCTTGCGATGGGCATGAATGGCGTGATTAGCGCGGTGGCTATTCCGATGCTCTACCATCTATTGAATAAGTGACTTAACATAGTGTAACGAGCAAAGGAGCAATTGAAGAACTCAATGAATATTCCAGATCCAATCCAGCTAACTCAAGATTTAATCCGTTTTAATACAATCAATCCGCCCGGTAACGAGGATGAGCTTTGTAATTATTTGACCAAATTACTAGAGTCAGCGGGCTTTGAATGCATGAATGTAGATTTTGCTCCTCGCCGTCGCAGTATTGTTGCGCGAATACAGGGGGCTACCGACAAGCCCAACATTTGTTTTACTGGGCATGTAGACGTTGTCCCATTGGGAGATCGTCAGTGGGATCACGAACCTTTCGCTGGCGAGATACAGGATGGAAAATTATTTGGGCGTGGCTCTAGTGATATGAAAAGCGGTATTGCTGCTTTTGTGGTGGCGGCGATGCGAACTGCAGACATGGCCAAGAATCAAGGTGGTATTAGCCTCATCATTACCGCTGGTGAAGAGACCGGTTGTGAGGGTGCTTTTTATATTGCCGCACAAAAAAAAGTGATCGACTTTATTGGTAATGTAGGTTGTTTTGTGGTTGCAGAACCTACTGCGAATGAACCAATCATTGGTCATAAAGGAGCATATTGGCTTCGCGCTAAGGCGGAAGGCATCACTGCTCATGGCTCCATGCCTGAAAGAGGTGATAACGCCTTCTACAAAATAGCCAAAGGTGCACTCTTACTTGAAAAATATCAATTCGATAGCCCACCCCATGAACTAATGGGTCAAGGTACGCTCAATGTCGGCACAGCAAAAGCAGGTTTAAATATTAATTCTGTACCAGATGCCGCTGAAATGACCTTAGATATTCGCACCGTACCTGGACAAAGTCATAAACACATCTATGGCTGTTTATGCAAAGTGCTAGGAGCCAATATCAAGCTAGAAACCATCATGGATGTCGAGGGAATATATACCCCGCCAGATCACCCTTGGATCAAAACCGTGTTTGCTCAATGTCAGGAAATCAATGGCGTCCAGGCTGCTCCTAAATCTATTTCTTACTTTACCGATGCTTCTGCACTGAAGGGATTGATTGGCGATCCTCCAACAGTAGTGCTGGGGCCCGGTCAACCAGAAATGGCGCATCAGACTAATGAATTTTGCTATACCGAGAAAATTACACAATCTACAACCTTGTTTGAAAGACTTATCATAGATTGGCAAAGCAATGGATCACATCAAAAGGCATATGCGAAATGAAAATTGAGAGCACCCCCTTTAAGGCATTAGACCCCGATACTTATGTGGCCAATATGGATGCTTATTGGCTTCCGTATACGCCCAACCGTTATTTCAAAAATAAACCCAAAATCATGGTTGCAGCCAAAGGGGTTTACTACACGGATGACCATGGTCGAAAGTTGTTTGATGGAGCCTCTGGGCTATGGACCTCGCCATTAGGGCATGGTGATCCCCGCATTATTGAGGCCATTCAAAAACAATATCAAAAAATGGATTATGTTCCAGCCTTTCAGATGGCGGGACCAGAAACATTTCGCTTGGCGGAAAGAATTGTCCAATATGCTCCCGCTGACTTGAATAAAGTATTTTTTGTAAACTCTGGATCTGAGGCAGTTGATACTGCATTAAAAATTGCCATCTCCTATCACCGTGCTAAAGGTAATGCCAGTCGTATTCGCTTTATTGGCAGAGAGCGGGCCTATCATGGCGGATGCGTAGGTGGAATCTCAGTAGGCGGAATACCAACGAATCGCAAATCATTTGGCTCGATGATGATGCCAGGCGTCGATCATCTTCCCCACACCTTGAATCTCTCTCAAATGGCTTTTTCAAAAGGCATGCCTGCTTGGGGGGCTCACCTAGCCGATGAATTAGAGCGTATTGTTTTGCTTCACGATGCTAGTAATATTGCTGCAGTGATTCTTGAGCCAGTCCAAGGTTCGACCGGCGTTATCGTGCCACCGGTTGGTTACTTACAAAAAATTCGGGATATTTGCGACAAGCATGGCATCCTACTGATTTTTGATGAGGTCATTACAGGCTTTGGCCGTTTAGCAGCAAATTTTGGAGCAGATCGCTTTGGTGTGAAACCAGACATGATCACTTTTGCCAAAGCGATTACAAATGGCGTCATTCCGATGGGTGGCGTAATTGTACGTGAAGATATTTATGACACAATCGTCAATGGGGGTGGTCAAGAGCAAGCCATTGAATTCTTTCATGGGTTTACTTACTCGGGGCACCCGATTGCTACAGCGGCTGCACATGCCTCTCTGGATATTTTTGAGAACGATGGCGTCATGGAAAAAACCCAGATTTTAGAAAAGGTTTTAGAGGAGGGTGTCCACTCTTACAAAGGAATGAATGGGGTGATCGACATCCGTAACTGTGGTGTTGCAGCGGGTATTGATCTGGAACCGATCGCTGGTAAACCAGGATTGCGCGGCATGCAAGTTCTAGAAAGCTGTATTGAAAACGGTATCCTGGTTCGCATTACTGGCGACACCATCGCAATGGGACCTCCCTTTGTTGCTACACCCTCTGAAGTGGAATCATTTTTAGAGACCTTTGGCAAGGTTCTGAAGAAGGCCTTTTAGTTTTGACAAGCGCAAGTCCATTATGCGATCTTCGAATCCACGGTGACAGGCTATGTCAATCACTGCTTGAGCTCGCAAAAATTGGGGCCACTCCAAAGGGTGGAGTTTGTCGACTTGCGCTGACCGATCTGGATAAACAAGGACGCATGTGGGTTTTAGAAAAAGCCCACCGTTTAGGTCTTGAAATTACTACCGATCAAATCGGAAATACCTTTATGCGTCGCTCAGGCAAGAATACGCATCTGCCTCCTGTCATTACCGGCAGTCACATCGATACCCAGCCTACTGGAGGTAAATACGATGGCAACTATGGTGTACTTGCTGGTCTAGAGGTGATTGAGACACTCATTGATCATGGAATTGAAACCGAGGCCCCGATTGAGGTAGTTTTTTGGACAAACGAAGAAGGCTCTCGATTTACACCTGTGATGATGGGCTCGGGTGTTTTCTCCGGCGCAGTTAGCCTAGATCATGCCTATGCAGCTCAGGACATTAAAGGTAAAAACGTCAAAGAAGAATTATTGCGTATCGGTTTCTTGGGCAATCAGAAGCCAGGTGATCATCCTTGCGGCGCCTACTTTGAAGCTCACATAGAGCAAGGGCCTGTCCTTGAAAATCAGAATATTGTTATTGGAGTAGTACCAGCAGTCATGGGCTTACATTGGTTTGATTGTACTGTCCACGGCTTTGAAGCGCATGCTGGACCAACCCCAATGGATATCAGAAGTGATGCCCTGCAAAATGCCATGAAAATCATGCAGTACGTTATAGAGATCGCTCAGCAGTATTCACCACATGGCCGAGGAACCGTGGGAATGGTGCAAGTTTTTCCCAATAGCAGAAATGTGATCCCAGGCCAAGTTCAATTTTCTATAGATATACGACATCCAGATTCTGTAATACTGGACAAGATGACTGCCCTTCTGAAGGACTACATTGCACAAGTATCGAGTGAGAAATCGATTGCTATAGATTTAAAAGAAGTATCATACTTTCCACCATGTAATTTTGATGCGAACTGCGTTGATATCATTAGACAGGCAGCCACTGACTTGGATTATTCACAGATGGATGTGATATCAGGAGCTGGTCATGATGCTATCTACATGAATCGTTTAGCACCTACTGGAATGATTTTCATACCCTGTAAAGATGGTGTTAGCCATAACGAAATTGAAGATGCTAAAGCTGAGCATCTCGAAGCGGGAGCTAATGTCCTGCTTCACTCCATACTGGCATTTGCCAAACCAGTGACTAACTAATCTATAAGGTAAGTCTGATGCAAGAGAAAAATAGATTAGTTAAATGGGTGATCGCGCGCTTTCAGCATGAAACTAATACATTCTCACCCATCCCCACTCCACTAGAGGCTTTCAATCCACTCTGGAATCAAGATGCTTACCAGGACCAAGAAAATGCTCGAACAGCAATGGGTGCTTTTATTCAGATTGCCAAAAGCGAAAATGTAGAGATGGTGACGCCAGTATGCGCATTTTCAAATCCTAGCGGAACCGTTGATGGCAAAGCATATGAGCGTATTTGCAATAGCATTGTGGACGCTGTTAAACAAGGTTGTGATGCTGTTTTGCTCGATCTGCATGGTGCCATGGTTTCTGAATTCGCAGTGGATGGTGAAGGCGATCTCTTAAAAAGGATTCGGTCGATTGCACCCAATGTTCCAATTGCGGTAGCGCTCGATCTACATGCGAATGTCACTCCTGCGATGGTTGAGAACTGTGATGTTATGGTCAGTTTCAAAACCTACCCCCATATTGATATGTATGAAACCGGCTTACTTGCTGGTGAGTTGTTACGAGATATGCTTCAGGGGAAGATCAAGCCCTCAATGGCTTATCGTCAAATTCCCCTGCTATCGCATACTCTGAGAAGCAATACCAATGAAGGCGCCATGAAAGCTGCAGTACAAGCAGCTATCGAAATAGAACAAAAGCCGGGCATTTTAGGAATCTCTATTTTGGCTGGCTTTAGCCTTGCAGACTTTTATGATGCGGGGATGTCTGTGATAGTGATTGCAGATCAAAATCATCCTCACTATTTTGAACTTGAAAATCAAGTTGCTGATGAGCTCCAAGCCATGATTCTGTCTCAAGCAGATGGATTTATTTATGAGAGCATTCCGACTGCACAAGCACTCAATAGAGCACGTGAAATCACGAAATTAGTAACACCAGGGCCAGTTTTACTCTTAGATCACAGTGACAATGTGATGTCTGGTGGGCCTTGTGATACAACCGATATTTTAGAAGCCGTCCTCCAATTTGGTTTGACCAATATCGCCTGTGGACCTATTGCCGACCCTGAAACCGTGCAAAAGCTCATTCAGGCGGGACTCAATAAGCCTGTAGATATCGAGCTTGGTAATAAGTCTGGTTGGACTTATCGTGGTGTGTGCAAACAACCCTTAAAACTTACCGGTGTTGTTAAAGCGATTAGTGATGGCAAGATCAAAGTCACTGGTCCAATATTTAATGGCTCAATTCTCAATATGGGTCCAAGTGTTCTATTTGAAACAAATGAGTCGCAAATTGTGATTAGCTCAGAACGGGTTGAACCTTATGACATTGCCGTCATGACTAGCCTAGGCATTGAGCTGCAATCTAAAACCTATGTACTGCTCAAGTCCAGAATGTATTGTCGCCCTGTTTTTTTCCCATTTAGCAAAGGCTTTGTAGAGTGCGACTCTGATCAAGGTGGGCCTACTAGTTCAAACTATGATTGGTTTGATATACAGCACATTAGGCGTCCGATTTTCCCGCTAGACGTGAAAAATCTAGCCTAATTAATTCAGTATTGAACATGCTATCTATTTTTAGTTTCAATGAATTTATTGCGCTGATCTTTTTTTGTGCAGCTATGACCTTCTCTCCTGGTCCAAACACAATGCTCACAACTGCGATCGCAACTAACGAGGGCTTGCGACGCACACTCCCCTTTGCCTGTGCTGTGCCCTTTGGTTGGCTTTTAATTATGCTTGCCTGCGGTTTTGGTATTGGGGCCTTAGTCGCTGAAATCCCCAGTATTCGTCTTGGCATCAAAATACTGGGTTGCGCTTATTTAATTTGGTTAGCCCTAAAGCTTTGTAAAAATAAGCAGCTTCATGAAGTCAATCCCGCCAGGCTGAACATAGGGTTTATCAAAGGTATATTCATTCAATTTCTGAATATAAAGGTCTGGCTATTGGCTATTACCATCATGGGTTCTTGGATTATTTATGCGGAGGGTCAACCCAGCACAAACACAGACGAACGGCTTATGATGGCTTGTGCTGTAGTAATGTTCTTTGCGTTTGTTAGCAATATGAGCTATGCCCTAGCAGGAGCTCTTTTTAAGACCTGGCTCGGCACAGGTAAGCGTCTTGTCGTATTTAACTACTTCTTAGCAGCACTATTGATTGCTACTGCTATCTGGACTCTAAGTATTTAATTTAAAGTGGCAAGCAACAAAATGTCCAGGTGAAGTCTCTTCTAATTTAGGCTCCTCTACCTTACAGCGCTCTTGTGCATAAATGCAACGGGTATGGAAATGGCAGCCGCTTGGGCGATTGATTGGACTTGGAACATCGCCCCCCAATACAATTTGCTTACGCTGATGTTTAGGGTCTGGAATAGGCACTGCTGAGAGCAAGGCCTCTGTATAGGGATGAGATGGGCGATTAAATAGCTCTGCTGTTTCTGCTAGCTCAACAATGCGTCCTAAATACATAACTGCAATACGATGACTAATATGCTTTACCACTGCCAAGTCATGAGCAATAAATAGATATGAGACGCCAAATTCTTTTTGTAAATCACCCAGAAGATTAATCACTTGAGCCTGAACGGATACATCTAAGGCAGATACTGGCTCATCACACATGATGAGCTTAGGCTTTACTGATAGCGCTCTAGCGATTCCTAAACGTTGACGCTGTCCACCCGAGAACTCATGAGGGTAACGTAACATTTGATCGGGGCGCAAACCTACTAAGGCAAAAAGTTCGCGCACTCTCTCTCGGCCTTCAGCTTGAGAGAGTTTCTCAAAGTTCCTCAAAGGCTCTGAAACAATATCTGCTGCGCGCATACGAGGATTTAAAGAAGAATATGGATCCTGAAAAACGGCTTGAATTTCTTTCCTATAGGGCCGAATTTGAGATCTCGTAAGTTGATCAATTCGCTCACCTTTCCAATAGATCTCACCAGCGCTAGGATCCATTAAGCGAAGAATCGTGCGCCCAACAGAGGATTTACCGCAACCACTCTCGCCTACCAATCCTAGCGTTTCACCTTCATATATCGAAAAGCTGACCCCATCAACTGCGTGTACATAGCCAGAAATACGACTGAGGATCCCCTTACGTATAGGATAGTGTTTGCATAAATTTTTGAGCTCTAAAAGCTTATTTGCAGTCTTACTCATACATTAGCCTTGACCAAAACAGGGTTCCAGCATGCCACCCAATGTTCATTGCCATGATCTTTGAGAACTGGAGACTCCTGTGTGCATCGCTCAGAGGCAGATGAGCAGCGTGGAGCAAAAGCACAACCCACAATCTCGGTTCGCATTGAAGGAACCATGCCAGGAATTTCTACTAAGCGTTTGGATGCGGCATCATCTAAGCGTGGCATAGAGTTTAAAAGACCCAGGGTATATGGGTGCATAGGCTTCTCAAACAAATCGAATACGTTAGCTTCTTCTACCTTACGACCGGCATACATCACCACTACACGCTGCGCCATTTCAGCAACAACACCGAGGTCGTGGGTAATCAAAATAATCGCCGCTCTGGTTCTGTCTCTGAGTTCGCGCATTAAATTGAGAATTTGTGCCTGAATCGTGACATCTAAAGCTGTTGTAGGCTCGTCTGCAATCAAGATTTCAGGATCACAAGCCAAAGCCATGGCAATCATGATGCGCTGGCGCATACCACCCGAAAGTTGATGAGGATATTCGTCAATCCGACTTTCTGGCTCAGGAATGTTGACCATCTTTAGTAGTTCGAGGATTCGACGGCGGACCTCCTCTTTGGTGCACTGACGATGTAACTCTAGAACTTCTCCTATTTGCCTGCCAATAGTGAGTACTGGATTCAAAGAGGTCATCGGCTCTTGGAAGATCATGGAGATCTTATCGCCGCGTATATCGCGCATCTGTTCGTCTGAGAATCCCAATAAATCTTCACCATGAAATCGAATCGAACCAGCAACAATCTTTCCTGGAGGCGAAGCAATTAAACGCAGAATCGATAAAGAGGTAACACTTTTACCGCACCCCGATTCACCCACGATTGCTAGAGTCTCACCTTCGGATACAGAGAAAGAAACGCCATCAACAGAACGCACGACACCATCACGCGTATAAAAATAAGTACGCAAATCATTTACTTCTAAAATCGGTTTTCCAGTAGTTTGACTCATCGTCTACATTCTCCTGGACAGGCGAGGATCTAAAGCATCGCGCAAGCCATCACCTAAATAGTTCACTGCCAACACTGTTGCCGAAAGAAAAATAGAGGGAAATAAAATCAGATAGCCAGCAATCTGAAACAGGCTACGTGACTCGGCCATAATATTTCCCCAGCTAGGAATATTAGGCGGTGTTCCAGCGCCGATAAAAGATAATATTGCCTCTGTAATCATTGCGGAGGCACAGATGTAAGTTGCTTGAACCAGCAAGGGTGCCGCAATATTAGGAAGAATATGCCGCAATAAAGTTTTTATCAAAGGCGTTCCGGAAGCAGCTGCGGCTTCAACATAGGGCTGTTCACGCAAACTTAACACCAAGCTTCGAACTAAACGCACTACTCTAGGTACCTCTGCCAAGGTAATTGCAATAATTACATTCTCGATGCTTGCCTTGGTTACGGCCATCAAAGCAATCGCTAGCAAAATAGAGGGGATTGACATCAATCCATCCATAATGCGCATCACAATAGGATCTAACCACCTAACAAAACCAGTTATCAATCCGATGGACATTCCGATCACGGTGCTTAAAAAAGCTACTGCAATTCCTACGGTCAGAGACACGCGTGCTCCATACATTACCCGGCTGTAAACATCTCGCCCAAGTGCATCAGTACCAAACCAATCCTGCCAACTTGGAGGCCTCAAACGATTCAAAGGAGTGACCGCCTGAGGATCTACTGTAGCCAAATAAGGTGCAAATATGGCAATAAAACCCATCAAGATTAAAGTGGCAGCTCCAATGACGGCAAAGGGATAGCGTTTATAGAGTGCTGGTAATTGATCTTTAAAAAAATGACTCACTCTAAAGAGTCTTCCCGACCAATCACTAGAATTAAGGCTTGAATGAATGCTCATGCTCATTAGTAGCGAATCCGCGGATCAAAAAAGACGTATGACAGATCAATGAGTAGATTGATAATCACATAGGTCGCTGAAAAAATCAGAATGACGCCTTGAATGATGGGATAGTCGCGACGCAAAATGGCATCGACGGTCAATCTTCCGATTCCGGGGATAGCAAAAACAGTTTCAGTGACTACCGCACCGGAGATCAATAAACCAATGCCAATACCAATCACCGTAATAATAGGTACAGCCGCATTTTTAAGAGCGTGATGAATTATGATGTCTTGCTCTTTTAGACCCTTTGCTTGAGCTGTACGAATATAGTCTTGTGACAAAACATCCAAAACGCTGGCACGAGTAATGCGGGCAATCAGGGCTGCATAAACCGTTCCCAAGGCCAGGCTAGGCAAAATTAAATGGCGGAACCAGGGCCAAATACCTTCACTGATGGGTCGATAACCCTGCACTGGCAACCACTGTAATTGCAATGAAAAAAGCAGTATCAACAGATAAGCAAGAACAAAGACTGGTAAAGAAAATCCTAGTACCGAAAATCCCATAATGGCGTGGTCTAACTTGCTCTCTGCACGGGCTGCTGCGATAGCGCCCAAAGGCACAGAAGTCACAATAGCCACAATTAAGGTACAAATTGTTAAGGATAAGGTGGGCTCTACCCTCTGAGAAATTAACTTAGATACCGGAAGATTATTAAAAATAGAGGTGCCTAAGTCACCATGAAAAAGAGCCCAAACCCAATTTCCGAACCGCACTAAAAAAGGTTGATCCAATCCTAAGGATTGACGAATGCGCGCAATATCCTCTGCAGTAGCAACATCTCCTGCAATCACTGCTGCAGGATCGCCAGGAGTGAGATAGAGAAGTGAAAAAACAAAGAACGCAACGACAGCCATGACAACTATCGTTGCGCCCAAGCGCCTTACTATGTATGAAAGCAAAAAATAACCCCTACACGCTTAACAAAAAAGGAAATTATTTTTTCTCCACATTCCAAAGAAATGCCATTGGCGCCACAATGATTCCAGATAGATTCGTTCTGTAGGCCGTTGGCAAGATAAATTGCGCAGTAGGTACGTATGGCAAGAACTCAAATGCACGACCCTGAACTGCTTCTGCTGCCTTTTTAGCCGCGGCTGCATTTGGAGCCTCGAAATACGCTTCACGCAATAATTCTAACTTCGGATCTGAAGGCCAACCAAACCAGGCTTTTTCACCATTACCGCGTATTGCAAAGTTAACGCCTGGGTTAAGGAGGTCGGGACCAACCAACCATGTGTGGAAAATGGACCAACCGCCCTTATCAACTGGCTCTTTAGAAGTACGGCGAGTAATCAAGCTACCCCAATCACCCGCTTGTAACTCCACGTTCAAACCTAATTTACGCAACAACTCTGTTGTCAGAAGTGATTGAGACTGAACAATAGGCTGATCAGCAGCTGAAATGATGACAATCTTTTCACCCTTGTAACCAGATTCTTTGATCAGCGCCTTAGCAGCTTCGAAGTCACGCTTACCAGTCAATAAAGTTGAGCCGACATTGTTGGCTAATGGTGTTCCACAAGTGAAGTAGGATGCGCAAGGCTTCCCATTCTGTGGGTTACCAGCAATGCCTAATACATAGTCAGGCTGGTTAACAACCATTGCAACTGCACGACGCATTTTTTCATTATTGAATGGTGGATGCAAGAAGTTAAAACGAATCATCCCCATTGAGCCCAAAGGATCGATGTTGTCCACTTTTACACTACTATTTTTAGCCAATAATGGAATCAAGTCAGGCGGCATTTGCTCCCACCAATCAGCCTCACCATTACTTAGCGCATTCGCGGCAGTCGCTGAATCTGGGATGTAGAGCCACTCTACGCGATCCACTTTTACAACCTTACCACCGGAAGCCCAAGATGGGGCTTCTTTACGCGGTACATATTCCTTGTTCTTTACATAAATTACTTTGCTTCCAGGAACCCATTCATCTTTAACCATCTTGAAAGGACCAGAACCTGTAGGGTCACTGATGTTCGTAAATGCATCTGTCTTTGCAATCCGCTCAGGCATGATAAATGGCACGTTTGAGGAAGGCTTACCTAATGCATCTAATACAAATGCAAACGGCTTTTTGAGCTTGAGAACAAATGTTTTGTCATTATTAGCAGTCCAAGAGTCTGTAGCCTCAGCCAACTTTTGACCAAGACCATCTCGTTTTGACCAACGATCAATAGATGCGATAACGTCAGTAGACTTGACTGGCGCGCCATCATGGAACATTAATCCATCACGCAATGTAAAGGTATATGTTTTTTTATCAGGACTGACGGTGAACTTATCAACCATCTGCGGCTTGATCTCAAACTTGCTATCCATAGCAAACAAGGTGTCATACACCATATAACCATGGTTGCGAGTGATGTACGCGGTTGTCGCTATGGGATCTAAGATCTTCAGATCCGCCTGAGCAATAAACTTTAAGGTCTTTTGCTGCTGAGCCTGAGCTGTTAGCGAGAAACTAGTCACTCCAAGCGCTACAGCAGCAGGAATAACTGCCAAAATTACTGAACGTCTTAATAGATTAATCATGTTGTCTCCTTAATGAATCGCACCACAAAACCATCGTTATTAGTATGCATGCTTCACTCTTGAACTTTATAAGGTAGCAACCCATACCTTAAAGTTTTAAGCCTCTATTTGGTGCATCTAAATACATTTTTACCATATTTATAAGTTTATGTTCTTGGTATTTTTTTCCTACTAATTGAACTCCTGCCAAACTCGATGCCGCCAGCCCAAGCTTGTCCTTTCTAGAAAACAATGGCATCCCCAGAATCGGCAGCCCAGAGGCTCCCATTGGGAGGCTTAACTCCCTTAATGGCTTAGCAGCCTGGGGAAGATCAGATTCCAATACCGGGCCGCAAGGCGTTAAGGGCAGTGCCAGCATATCTACTGAGCTAATAGTAGTAACCATAGCCTGTCGAAACTCATCTAATTGTGCATAGGCATTGATTAGGTCTTTGGACTCTAGGTAGGCCGATTGACGAAGTTCATTAATGACCGGCTTTCCTAATCGATCAGCGTAGTCCTCGATTGGTCCACATAAGCGATTAAAGTCATCAAGAAACTCCATTTGCAGGATAGTCAATGCGCAGCTAGTAGCATTTTCAAAATTGGGCCATGATTGCTCTACAAATACGACCGAGTGATGTTGTTGAGCATTTTTCATAAACTGCATAAAAGCCAAACGCACAGAATCGTTTACTCCATTTAATAACTGAGGATCCCACCCTATTTTGATGCTCGTTGCGTTACCCAAATCGGTTGGAGTAGATTTTGGCAAAAAAGAATTGCCAAGAAAGTAAACACAATCCTCAACTGAATTCACAATAGGTCCAACAACATCTAAGGTTCGAGAGCGTGGCACAACACCGTCTAAAGAAAAAGATTCGCTTGAAGGTCTTAGGCCGACGATGCCACACCAAGCAGCAGGCATGCGGATAGAGCCGCCAGTATCAGAGCCCAAGGCCATTGGAACGATCCCCATTGCAACCGCCCTTGCACTACCACTCGATGAGCCCCCTGAAAGGCAGCCCTTTAAATGGGGATTCATCACATTGCCAAAGTGAGCATTCTCACCAGTTAAACCAACGGCCCATTCATTCAGATTGGTTTTACCAATCGGAATCGCCCCTCGATCGATCAAGCCCTGTAATACGGGGGCTGTTGAGGAAGCCTTCTTAAGGTATGCATTAGGACTGCCAGCACTAGTATTTAAGGTCTCCCAATCAACATTGTCTTTAACGGCAAATGGAATGCCACACAAATCACCACAGTCCTCACCTCTGACAATCTTGGCGTCAAGTTCATCTGCTAAAGCTAGAGCAATATCTGCATGAAGACTAATAAAGGTGGGTGAGATAGCCGAATCTAAAGTTTCATTCTTGGCCAAATCTAAGGCAAGCTCAACCTGAGTACGTGCAGAACGCGCGCCGCTCTTAACCTCCACAGCAATTGCGTGGAGCGAAGGCCAGTGATGATATAGCTTCATCTGTAGTCCTTAATCATGGAAATAAACAGTGGAATTTGGCACAAATCTCAGGATGCAGTCAAAATAGAAGGTATTTGTGGCAATTACCTTAGATTGCGGTCTCAAATTTTAATCAGTCTTTAACACTATAGTATTTCTACCCACCCATAGATAGTTAAAACTAACTCTTACCTTGACAATGCAAAATAGTAAAAACCAGATGACTACCGACCTCTTGGCCCAATTTAGTGCCGCATGGAATCGACATGATATTGATGGCTTGATGAACTTCATGCACCAAGAATGTATCTTTCAGACTGCGGCTGGTCCCGACGCTTGCGGCACTCGCCATGAGGGAATTGAGGCCGTCAGAGCTGCCTTTGAAAGTGCCTGGATTAATGTGCCGGATGCACAATGGTTAAACGATCGACATTTTGTTGATGGAGATTTTGGAATATCGGAATGGACTTTTGTCGGCACTGCCGCCGATGGAAGTCGTATTGAAACGGATGGGGTTGATATTTTTACTTTTAAGGACGGCAAGATTCAGATGAAAAATGTCTTCCGTAAAAATCGACCAAATTTACCGGCATTTAAATAGGTACATTTTGAGCATGCCGCGAGTAGCATACGATCCGCTTTATGATCCCCTAACATCCCAAAATCCTGGGGCGGGTAAAGACTATGCCCCTAGTTATTGGGTTGCTAGCGCAGGAACGCCGCCAACAACTGATGGGCCAGTAAGCCAAGATATCAATGCTGATGTTGTTGTGATTGGCTCAGGTTCAACCGGCGTTTCAACTGCCTTGTATTTAGCGCAAGAGCACGGGATTAAAGCCGTTATTTTAGAGGCGAACCAAACAGCTTGGGGGTGCTCTAGTCGCAGTGGCGGACAGGGTCAAAATGCCAGCGGCAGGCTATCTCGGTCTCAATGGATTGAACGTTGGGGTTTGGATGTTGCGAAGAAATTAGATCGAGAAATTTATACTGGTTTTGAGAATTTCAAAGGGTTGGTAAGTGAAATTGACTGTGATGCCACCGATGGCGGGCATCTCTATGTTGCACATCGCCAAGAGAAGATAGTCTATCTTCAGAATGAAGCGCAAGTTCGTAAAGATGTATTTGGATATGATCCGCTGCTCATGAGTGCCCAAGAGCTCAGAGAGCAATACTGTGATGATCATGATGCGGCTGGAGCTCTTTTAGAGCGTGAGGGTATTGGCATTCATCCGCTGAAATTTACTTTTGGTCTTCTAAAAAAAGCCCAGAGCCTTGGAGTCAAGATTTACACTGGCAGTCCTGTGCAGGGATGGGAGACGATTAACGGGGTTCATCACATCCAAACTCCTGGTGGCATCGTTCGCGCTAAACGCATTGCCATCTGTACCGGTGGGTATGGCATGCAGGGTCTAAAGCCTATCAAGAATCGCCTACTCCCTATTTTGTCTAATTCAGCGGTAACAAGACCGCTGACGGATGCAGAGATAGCAGCCTGTAATTTTCGTTCGCATACCTTTTTAACTGATACTCGTACGCTACGTTTTTACTATCGCCTATTAAAAGATAAGCGGTTACAAATTGGCAGCCGTAGCTCTATTGGTGGTGCCGACGCCAACTCACCTCAACATTTAAAGTTATTGACTGATGGTATTGCTAGAAAGTTTCCGCCTTTAGCAGGTATTGAGATCGATTACTCTTGGTGGGGATGGGTGGATGTCAGTCATGACATGATGCCCCGCATTACCCAGCCCGATCCTAAGCAAATGGTATGGTATGCATTAGGCTATGGAGGTAATGGCGTTTCCTTTTCTACCTGGGCTGGTAAGCGTTTAGCTGAACTTGTTGCAGGAAGTAAAGTGAATGCGGAAGTTTTCAGGCTACCAATTTATAACTCCCCTCTCGAATTTCCTAATCTATTTGGTCAGGTACGCTCAGAAGCGCTTGCTCCCTTTAGAAGATTAGGACAAAGTATTCTTTACAAGTGGTATTGGTTTAAAGATGAGAAATAAACATATCCAACAAGACTTCAATTCATTTACTACAAAGGCTCCCATGAATCTCATTCATCGCATCGTCTTCAGCGCCGCCCTCTCCTTGGGTTTGGTGAACGCCAGCATAGCGGCGTCTGATACTGATTGGCCCAAAAAACCAATCCAAATGATTCTCTCCTTTCCTGCGGGAGGCTCAACTGATGTTTTTGCTCGCAGCATCGCAGTCCCACTAGGTGAGGCATTGGGTCAGGCAGTGGTAATTGAAAACAAACCAGGTGCAGGCGGAATGATTGGTATGACTGCTGCAGCCAAAGCTAATCCTGATGGATACACCATTCACTTCAGCGCTTTAACAAATCAGGCAATCGCCCAAGCTCTCTTTAACAACCCACCTTTTTCTCTCCAAAAAGATTTTTCCTCTGTTGTTCTAGTTGGCTCTGTTCCTCATATTCTGGAAGTGAACCCGAGTGTCCCAGCAAAAAATATGGCAGAACTGATTACCTTTATTAAGTCAAAGAATGGCAACTTTAATTACGCCTCTCAGGGTAACGGTAGCCTCTCACACTTAGAATCTGCTTTGTTTATGCAGCGCATTGGCGCTACTGGAACACACATTCCTTACAAAGGTAGCAGCTTTGCCTTGCCTGATTTAATTGCTGGCAATACCTTGATGATGTTTGATAGTCTGACGGCATCTCTGCCACATATTCAGAGCGGTAAGTTGAAGCCGATTGCAATCGCCTCAAATGAGCGCTCACCCTTGTTACCAAATGTTCCAACACTTGAGCAGGATGGCTTTAAGCAATTCGATGTTGAGAATTTATTTGCTATTTATGCGCCAAAGGGAACCTCTCCTTCCGTGATTGCTCGACTTGAGAGAGAAATTCGTAAAATACTGACCAATCCTGACTTCAAAAATAAGTTGGCCACTCAAGGTATTCAAACCCAATTTGCTAACTCAGAAAAACTTACAGAAATCACTGCCGCCGAACACGCTAAGTGGTTAAAGGCTGTCAAAGCCGCCAATATTAAGATTGACTAATTCACAATCGTATTTCATTTCTTAAAGAATCCCTTATGTTGATTTCTCCTCCCTTTGGCGGCGGGCGCGCGCCCGTTCTAGCTAAAAATACTGTTGCCAGCTCTCAGCCCCTTGCCACGCAAGCAGGGATTGAGGCACTTCAGAATGGTGGCAATGCAGTCGATGCCGCACTAGCTACTGCCATCACCTTAACGGTTGTAGAGCCAACTATGAATGGCTTGGGTGGGGATAGCTTTGCCATTCTCTGGGATGGTAAGAAGCTTCATGGTCTAAATGCTTCGGGCCGTGCACCTGCTGCTTGGACTCCAGAACATTTTGCTGGCAAATCCGAGATGGATCTGATTGGCTGGGATACCGTGACCGTTCCGGGAGTAGTTGCTGGCTGGGTTGAGTTATCTAAAAAATTCGGTAAGCTCCCTTTTGCCCAATTATTCAAACGTGCGATTGATTATGCCGAAAATGGTTTTCCAGTTTCTCCGGTGATTGCACGTCAATGGCGTGAAGCCATTCCGATTCTCAAAAATCAACCGGGGTTTGCAGAGTCCTTTCTGATTGATGGAAAGTCACCTCAAGCAGGGCAGATCTGGAAGTTTACTGCACAAGCAAAAACCTTAAAAGAGATTGCTGCGACTCAAGGTGAGTCTTTTTATAAAGGCCCTCTTGCTCAAAGCATGGTCACCTTTGCAAAAACTTCTGGCGGTTGCTTCACTATGCAGGACTTTGCTGATAACAAACCAGAATGGGTTGAGCCACTGGCTTTTGACTATGGCGACTATACACTCCATGAGATCCCCCCTAATGGTTCTGGTATTGCTGCACAAATCGCTTTAGGTATTTTGCAAGCTGCAAACGTGAAGCAATATGCGGCTAACTCTGCACAACGTATTCATTTGCAAGTCGAAGCAATGCGTATGGCCTTTGCTGATGCCTATGAGTATGTATCTGATGCACACTCAATGAAAATGCCAGTGAGCTCATTACTCAATAGAGAGTATTTAGCTAGCCGTGCAGCGCTCATTGACCACCATAAAGCGGGTTCCTATGGTGCTGGCGACCCTCACGCTGGTGGCACAGTGTATCTTTGCGCCGCAGATCAATCCGGCATGATGATTTCGTATATTCAGTCGAACTTCAAAGGTTTTGGTTCTGGTGTGGTTGCCCCAGGTGGCATTGCATTACATAACCGTGGCATGAGCTTTAGCCTCAAAGATGGACACCCCAACCAAGTTGCACCAGGTAAGCGCCCTTTTCACACCATCATTCCTGCCTTTTTAACAAAAGATGGCAAACCTACGATGGCCTTTGGTGTGATGGGTGGCAATATGCAACCTCAAGGGCATATTCAATTTGCAATTCGGTTTATCGATGAGAATCTCAATCCTCAGGCTTGCTCTGATGCACCCCGCTGGCGCATTGATGACTTAGGCAAACTGACTGTTGAATCAGGTATGCCTGTAGATATTGTTGAGGGCCTCAAAAATATGGGGCACGAGGTATTGGTGATGCCCGCAAATAGCCTAGATTTTGGTAGCGCACAGGTCATTGCTAAGATCAGCGATGAGGCTGATTCCGCTTATATTGCTGGTAGCGATCATCGCAGAGATGGTTTGGCTGCTGGGTTTTAGTTTATAGATTGATACTTAAGCTTTATTTGGCAGGCAAGCAGTTCATATAAAAACGTTTGATCTCTTGATCGCAGCTCACATCTCTAGGTTCAATCGGTCTTTGCAGAGAGATGCCCTCAATTGTTTTACATCTACTAAGGGCCACATAAACCTGCCCTGATGCAAATGCGCCAGACGATAGGTCTACTTTGACCTTATCGAGTGTCTTGCCCTGACTCTTATGAATGGTGACCGCCCAAGCAAGCATCAAGGGAATTTGCACGTAAGTACCAATAATGCTGGGAGAGATCTTGCCAGACATCATGTCATGATCGTAGCGATAGGATTCCCATTGATGACCTGTTACTTCCACGGTATTGGAGTATGGTCCGTTCTTCACCATCACCTTTACTTTATCGGCAAGCATCTCTCGCACAACCCCAATCGTGCCGTTGACCCAGCGCTTCGGAAAGCCAGGGTCTGTTGCAGTAAACATCACTTTCGCGCCTACCTTTAGGGCTAGATTATTCGCGGAAGGTAAGTTGCGCTCATCGATATTGAACTTACCAGTCGTTTTACCTGCGTAAACTTTAACTTCATTAGTAATAGCACGTAATCCTGCGCCATTAATTTGATCTGCTCTCGCATTGGTAGTAGTGAGTGTGATGGTTTCTTCATCTACTTCTTGATTGGCCTGATAGCACTGGGCATTGAGAGTATCAATTGCTTCATCTACGTCTTGATTGATTCGGATACGATTAAGAAGATCAGCAAAGTATTCATCTTTTTGACGGAAGATCTTAGAAAGCTCGATCATGGTGACGTCTTTACGATGCAAGGCCATAGCGCAAAAGAAATAAGGCCCCTCGTAACCACGATCCGCAAGCACTTGCATATCACTACTCGATACGACTGGCGGTAACTGAAACAAATCCCCCACAAACATCACCTGAATTCCACCAAAAGGCTTACCTTTTTGTTGGCCGTTCTCGCGTAAGAATAAATCCATTGCATCGACCACATCAGCACGCACCATGGAGATTTCATCAATGATGAGTAAGCGAATATCTTTATAGAGGCGCTTATCCCGCAGTGGCTTAATATCCTCCTCGGGAAAGATCAAGCGTGGCGGCAATCTGAAGAATGAATGAATCGTGACGCCCCTCACCTGCAAGGCAGCTACGCCAGTTGGGGCTACAACGACAACGTTCCCAGGAATGGTTTCTCGAAGATAGCCAATGAGCGTTGTTTTGCCAGTACCTGCTTTACCGCTGACAAAGATATAAGGATCCTGGCGCTCTACAGCCTCAATGACCGCTTGGTAATCGGGGGTAACTTCAATCTCGGATGCATCTACTGCAGGACTAGTCATGCCCTATTGTTTCACGGCATCAGCTACACACCGAAATCCGATATAAACCACTGCAATATCAGCTGACTTAGATTCCACATCAGACTCTTGTTGTCTCTCTGAGCCATACCACCATGAGGCGCCACGGGTAATGTACCCACCATTACGTTCTGTGGCAGTCCACTCCCAAGCATTACCGCCCATATCGAACAAACCATTGACGCCAGGCTTCGTAGTCTTTGTGGCGACGTGTCCTGTGCCGCGATTTAATGCACCGGCAGGAGCCAAACCTTTGTAGTCACCACAACCACTTAAGCAATGAGAAACCGCTGGAGTATTGCCACCAGGAAATGGGTAACGCTGACCTTTTACATAGCCAGCAGGAGGATTGGCTCTTTGCTCTAGGAATGCGGCAGAAGTCCACTCAGCATCAGTCGGCAAACGTTTGCCGTAGTAACGACAAATAGATTCTGCTTCTTTTTGATTGAGATGTACTGCAGGCTCCAAGTCACTGGCAGGAACTCCATAAGGCGTCTTCCAAGTCCATCCTGGCTTCTGCACAAAACCGCTTTCATAATTTAAACCGCCACCCTTCTTTTCAGCGGCGCTGACAAAGCCCGTAGCCGCAAAACCTTTAACATCACCAATCGTCATTTCCGTTTGATCCCAGATGAGATTGCCAATTTGTACTGTAGGAATAGATGATGCAGGGGCGCTTTGACCAATTGATGGGCGTAACATGAAATACGCTGCAATAGCAGTCAGCAATAGACCAAATAGAATGGGGGTGAAGTCGAATTTTTTCATAGATGGGTATGAGCTATAAAGTAAAAACAAAGCTCATTCTAATGAAAGTATTCAATCCATGATTACCGCTAAGCATATGGCTATTTCCATACCAGAGAAAACATGCTTTTTTTATTCAATAATGCCTAGTTATAGCTATAGCAAGAATCAATTTGATGTAATGCACTCTAGCTTTGGACATTACTTCAAATTCACGGGACTAGACTTTTGGGACAGTTGGGGGGGAATTGGGGCGAACGACGGGGCTCGAACCCGCGACAACCAGAATCACAATCTGGGACTCTACCAACTGAGCTACGTCCGCCGTTGTAGAAGGTCAGATTATATCCTTTTTAGGGAAAATCTCGCTAGAACAGCCCTATTCTGCGGTTTCTATCTCAAAGGCAGCCCAATCTCCAAGGCATAGGCTGGCATCGAGAAAGAAGTCAGTAATCGCAGCCTTACTCTGCACTTTGGCTAGCGCGTGATGATCTGAGAGACGCTGGCGCCAATAACGCGATCCTGCTCTCCCATGGGCTAATCCCAAGATATGTCTTGTGAACGCACCAATATAAAAAGGCTTATCTTTTAAGCGGCATTCGTCATACCAAGCCTGCACTTGCTTAACCAGCGCAATCTGAATGCGATGCCACTCAGTTTCGCTAAACAAATAGCCTGCGGCTTCACCATCGGTCTTAATCAAATCATCCCAACCCAACAACATGGCGGGAAAGTGATAGGCCGCCC
>Ga0114975_10000963_pt1 | contig 21062 bp, 5 predicted proteins | sample S_130626_EF_Meta_FD_87031 | JGI IMG/M metagenome (GOLD analysis project Ga0114975, IMG submission 87031) | Freshwater microbial communities from Lake Simoncouche, Canada to study carbon cycling - S_130626_EF_MetaG | ecosystem: Environmental > Aquatic > Freshwater > Lake | place: Lake...
TGGTTGCTCTAAATTTGGACAAGACGACAATCGCACTCAAGGTAACGTAACTGCTATTAGAGCGCTGTGGTTGGATATTGATTGTGGCCCAACAAAGGGTGTACCTAACTCGGATGGAAAGATCGAGGGGTATATTGACCAGCGTACGGGATTGCTTGAACTCCGAAAGTTTTGCGGCGAGGTAAATCTGCCCCTGCCAATCCTGATAAATTCCGGAAACGGGATACACGCATACTGGCTTCTTGAAGAAACACTGGGTAGAAAAGAGTGGAAACCACTTGCCCAACGCCTCAAGGACTTGTGTGTTGAACGCGGCCTTATCGTAGACCCGTCGGTCTTTGAGGAGTCAAGGATATTGCGTGTCCCTGATTCGCTGAACATAAAGCCAAACAAACCAGTTACCTCGGTTTCTGTTATGAACCCCAAAACCAACCGCATGGCATATGCGCAGGTTAAAGAAATATTGGGCGTGACAGAAGAACCCAAGGAACCTGAGTTTGCACCGCCATCGTTAAGCCCAATGATGCTTGCTTTACTTGGAAATAAAGTAAAGAAATTTGAAACTATTCTTACAAAATCAGAGGCGGGTGAAGGATGCGCACAACTGCTTTACTGCAAGAATAACCAAAATGAAGTATCGGAACCGCTGTGGTTTTCCGCTTTATCTGTCGCTGCTTTTTGTTCTGATGGGGACAAGTATGCGCATGAGATATCCAAGGAATACACAGACTACAACGAGAACGAAGTAGAGCAAAAACTTAGAAGCCTGAGAAAAAACGGTGGCCCGCATAGCTGTGCTGTGTTTGAACGGGAAAACTCCAAGGGCTGCGAAGGGTGTCCTAACAAGGGAAAGATAAAGTCTCCGGTGGTGCTTGGTATTGAGATTGCCGAGGCTAAAGAAGGAGACAACGTAGTGGTCGTGGAGAACAACAACTCTGCGGTAAAGGTGGTGATACCTGAATACCCATTTCCGTTTGTGAGGGGTAGAAATGGCGGTATCTACAAAAGACCCGCGAAAGAAGATGAGGAAGCAGCGCCTGTATTAGTCTATGAACATGACTTGTATGTAGTCAAGCGTATGCGTGACCCCGGCGCTGGGGAAGTGGCGTTGTTTAGGCTGCATTTACCGCACGACGGCATAAAAGAATTTGCGATTAGCACAGCTGTTATTTCTTCGGAGGATGAATTAAAACGGCAACTAGCGCAACAAGGGGTTGTAGCACACAAGAGTCAGTACAAACATCTGGCTACTTATGTAGTTATGGCAATCAAAAACTTACAGTATGAGAAAAGAGCAGACATCATGAGAACACAATTTGGATGGACAGATAACGACAGCAAATTTATTTTTGGCGACAAAGAGATTACCAAGGACGGCACGTTCTATTCTCCACCGTCGGCGGACACAAGGCTTATTGCGGAAAAGATTCACGTCAAAGGTTCGTTTGAGGAATGGAAACGGGCTTTTAATATGTATAGCCGACCGGGTCTTGAGGCGCACGCATTTGGTGCTTTGACTGCATTTGGTGCGTTGTTGTTTAAATTTACAGGTTTGGACGGCGCGATCATTAACGTCATTCACCCCGACTCAGGCACGGGCAAGTCAACAATCCTGCGCATGTGTAACAGCGTGTACGGCTCACCAAAAGAATTGATGGCGATTGATAAAGATACAATCAATGCAAAGATGCTTCGTCTTGGTGTCATGAACAATTTGGCACTCACCATCGACGAGATCACGAACATGAAGACCACAGACTTCTCTGACTTTGCTTACGGTGTAACACAGGGTCGCGGCAAAGATCGGGTGAGGGCTTCCGAGAACGCAATGCGCATCAACAACACAAAGTGGCAGAATTTAACTTTGGCGTCGGCGAACGCTAGCTTCTATGAAAAACTGTCGGCGCTCAAGAAGTCCCCGGACGGTGAGAACATGCGGGTATTTGAATACGAGATTGAACCCAACGAGATCATCAGTGTTGCCGAGGGCAAAGAAATATTTGACCACGTGTTAAATGAAAACTATGGACATGCTGGAGAGATATTTATTTCTCATCTTGTTAACAATCTGGAGAGTTGCGTTGCATTACTTTTGAAGGTGCAGGCCCGAATTGACAGGGATACGCAAATCTCCGCAAAGGAACGGTATTGGTCTTCGATTGGCGCATGTAACATCGCCGCCGGTTTGATATCTAAAAACTTAGGTTTGCATGAATATGATATGCCCGCTATATATGGCTGGCTCACAAACCGAGTGCGAACTACACGTATAGAAGTAAAGCGCCCAGAGATTACCCCCGACTCAGCTATTGGCGAATTTATGAACGCCTATATGCAAAACATTTTGGTTGTGAACGGTAATGTTGATGCTCGTAGTGGTTTGTCGGCTTTGCCGTTGCAGGAACCCCGTGGAGAATTGCTGGGGCGTTATGAGCCGGATACAAAGCAAGTGTTTATTCCAGCGGCGCAGTTCAAAGAGTTTTGTGTGAAGTCTCAAACCCACTACAACGGGCTGCTAAAACAACTTACTGAGATGGGCGTATACAAAGGGCCAGTCAACAAGCGCATGTCCAAAGGTATGAAAGTTGCTACACCCGCGATTCGTGCATTGCATTTTGACGTGACAAACATGGATTCTTTACATCTTGATTTACCCGAAAATGATAATCGAGAACCTGACGTACAGCCTTAATTGGGAAAAGTTTCGGGTGGGGCAATCTTTCTTTGTCCCCTGCATCGACCATGTGGCCGCAAGAGAAATGCTGAAGAAAGTGACTCGCCGACTGCGTACAAAAGTCGAAACCAAAGTGGTGGTGGAGGACGGCATAAAAGGCTTGCGCGTCTGGAGAGTTTGAGATATAATGTCCCCACTAGTAAGCAGTTGCTAGTACGCTCCTTTATTGGGCATGTGCCCTTTTATACCCCGCCTAGTGCGGGGTTTTTTTATTTCTTACCAAACTCTTTATCCATTTGCTCAATGATCCTATCGTATTGCCCTTCAAAATTTTTGTCATAGGGTATACCTTTTTGAGCATACTTCAATGCTTTCTCGCGTCTTTGCCTAGATTGCATTATGGTCTCGTCGCTAATGTCGTTAGTAGGGTACTGCGCGTTGAATTTATCAATTTCTTTCATTACTTGGTTGTAATCGTTACTTCGCTCACTTTCTTCGGCTCTGCTAAGTTTGTCTATCAATTCATTTCTTTTGCGCGTAACCGCTATCTTGCCACCTTGGAATGTGTTAATAGCTTCTCTTCGCGCAACTAATTCTGTTGAAGCAAACCCAAGCATTTGCATAAACAACTGCCCTTGAGTAAAGTCCTTAGCTTCTATAATTGGTAATCTATTTGAAGTAGTAGCGCCTTCTCTTTCGTATCTTTCGGCAGTAAAGGCACCCTTTACAAACGCGGGCATTAGTGTTTCCATACCCCGCATGATTTCACCCTTATCAAAGAAGTCAAGCGCATCTGGAACAGTTTTAACCACCAAACTAAATCCCGGCCCCGCAATAGAGGCGAGGTATTCCAGCACAGTTGCTTTTGCGGTGGCTTGTTCACGTACTTCAGGGAACCACATATTTTGAAACGACAAGCTGCTTGTAATGTCATACCCAGTAGTTTGAGCAATCACTCCTCTATCAAGCACCCCGCCAATTACATCCCCAAAAGTTTCGCGTAACCATATGCGACGGAACCATAATTCCCAATCTCTTTGTTCTAGAATTTTTTCTTCGTCATCGTCACCAAGTGCCCCCGCTAAACTATCCATCATCCCTTGTACAGCACCCACAGCCATAGCAATACCGGGAACGCCGACGTAGCCCGCTAAGGCTAAAGACATAGACACAGAGCCTACAAGTTTAGTCATAGCCTGCGCTTTATCCTTGGCATCCAACCCGCCAAACATACGCCATGCGTTCCGTATAAAGAACGTAGTTGCAAACACGGCAAACATTTTGAATTGCAAAAGGGCTTTACCGGCGGGTTGATGCGCATTGATAAGCACTTTATTTTGGCCGAATTGAAGCACGCCTCTTGGTCTTTCGTAAGCGCTGTACGCGCCCAAGGCTTCAGTAGTTTCTTTTTCGGCTAATTCCAAAGCCTTTTCATGCGCGTTGTTAATTCCCCCTATATCTTGCCTGTACAGCCTGTAGGAAGTCATAAAAGTAATTTCACGAATCATTCGTTCGGTATGATGGAATAACGCGGTCATTACACTCACTACTGTGTTACCAATTTTCGCCGTGGTACTTTCAGCCTCTGCGGTAGATATATTTCTGCGGCCAATCAATTCATAAGTGTTGGTGTTTTCGGTGATACCGCGATCAGCCATATATTTAGCGGCAAGTTTTTCATCCGGCGTGAGTTCCGCACCACCCACCATAGACATAGTAGGAAATTCAAACGCCGTAGTTCCATCTGGATTTTTCTTTATTTTTACATTTGTAGTAAATACAGCAAGAGATTTAGTCAGCGCCGCCGCTACTTTAACTGGGTTGAACCCGTGGTTTGCCGTAAGCACCGGGCCTACAAAAACAGGTAAAGACGAAAGTTGTGCTACCGCAGTTTTAGTTGACGTCATAAACCACAAATACGAAGAGGTATTAAGAAGATTAACAGCTTTGGTTAAAAGGTCGTCTTCAACCTCGGGGCGTACTTGCATAGTAACGCGCTCGGTCATCTCGGCATGGAACTCTTTAAGTTTTAATGTGTCTGGATCGCCCTGCAAAGCGTCTTTTGCTAACTCAAGCTCTTTCATAGCCTTGCCGCCGTATTCAATACGGGTCAATTGGTTTGCCATGTTTATGCCGTTTGTGACAAAGTTTCGTGCGATGTCACCCGAGAAACCAGCGATGCCTTTACGCATGATGAACTGTTTGCGAAAGTTTCTATCCGGCAGCGTATGCAAAAACATTTGATAGATTTGGTTTTTTAATGTCTCCGCATCCACAACAGCTTTATCGGACACTACGTTACCAAAATTATCCGTTACTGGGATAGCTCCGTTGTTGATAGCCGCAAATAGAGTTTTAAGCGTTTCTGTAGACGCCATGTTATCTGAAGTACGAGCACTTTTTAAATCATTACCCGCATCCATATCCCCGCTACTCGCCGCCTTTTCCCAAGTAGTACCTAGTTGTTTAGCGCGTTCTCTTATAAATGTATCGCGGTCTCCTTTGTTTTCAAACATATGGAATTCGCGCCCCGCGCCCTTGCCGACGCGCACCCAATACTGACCGTAACGCATCAACGGAAAGTAAGGGTACATTGTTTTACCGGTCTCGTACACCTGTTTAATAGCGGCAATTATTTTGCTCTTTTCGGGTTCTTTTAAGCCCGACTCTTCAATTTGTTTTGTGAGTACGTCGTAATACGCAGTGTGTTGTTCTATGTAGTGATCGCGTATTTCTTCGTAAAGTTTTTTTGTGTCTGCGTCAAGGCCGCTCCACAGACGCTGCAACACTTTATCCCCAGCCAGAGCCTTAGCGTTTGTTGGATCCCGCGACAGCAGTGTGGTGTAGTGCATTATGTCGGCCAACTTCTTGTACTGGTCTGGAAATTTTCTTTTAAGATACAGTAGCTTGTCAAATTTGGAGAGCATTTGGTTTAAGCGTTTATTTTTTTCTCCCGCCATATCTACCATAAACTTATGCGCCTCGACAATGTGGCTCATACCAAGTCGTCCTGCCCACTCAACAACAGCGCTGGTTTGTAATGTTGGTAAAAGTTGGTGAATAAAATTCTGACCCATGTAAGCAAATTGACTAACGGCGCGATTAACAAACTCTGTTTGGTCACGCAGCTTGGTAAGAGTAGACATCTCTCTTAGGTCGTCGGCAAAATTCCCCTTGCCCAACTTCTCTTCTGTCGCCGACGCCTTTGTTGCTTTGGGTGCTTTGCTGAATTTAATGCTTGGGTTGTTTATATCGTATTCGCCGTTGTTGCCCGTAGCTGATTTAACGGAAGTGCCGTTATTCCATGCGTATATATCACTGTAATAGGAATAAAGTTTTTCTGGGTCAACGCTAGATTTAGCGCGAGGGCCAATATCAATTACTTGTCGCGCAACCAATACAGTACCCGCTGGCAGAGTTTGGGCGCGTCGATCCATCTCAAAATAATCAAAACGGCGACCACCGTATTTATCAACAGTTACAGGAAATTCAATTAACTTATCCGCTTTGATATACAGCGGGGTAACTGCGCCGGTTTCCCCAAACTCATCCTCTGGATTAGCGTAGCTACTTGCCACATAGGGGGATGAAGAGCCAAATGCGGCGTACCCTTTCCGTGCTTCGGCGTTCAATGCACTTTCCGCTATACCATTTTTTTCTAAACCAACTACCCCCCGATAAACAACAAGCGGGTCACCATTTTCATCAACAACCTTGCTATTGCCAAACCACTTTTTAAACGCCTCGGTTAATTTACCCTGCACTTGTTTCAGCACTCTTCCAGTTTGTGCCTTTGTGTTTTCCGTAGCTTTTGCAGATAGCAGTTGGTCGGTTATGTTGATGATGTCCGACAGAGCATTGACGCTATTCGCGTTCATGTTAAAAAATTGCCGTACGTTTTCAACAAATTGGTTGTACAGAGTTTTGACTATGTGGCCCGGGGTATCCATTAACCATTTCTGGAATTTGGGGTCTGTCATTGCATAGGACACAAACTCATGCACATCATCAAACACCTTGCCATCCAAAAGGAGGTCGTGCAAAAATAGGGGCAGTTTGTCTTCGTCTAGTTGTTTTTGCGCTCTTTCACGCGCCAAGTCCATTGTTTTTTGTAACGCCTTGACTGCCTTGGTTAGACCGGCATCAATACCTTTTAAACCCGCATCAATTTTTTGTTGAAGAGCCGCATGTAAGGCTTCGTGCAACACCGTTATGTTGTTTACGCCTTGATATAAAAAATTGCGACTCGAGTCCAACCCGCGCACTACGATATATGCGTTACCTTTTTCATCCCGTACAAATGCGCCATTGGCTCCGTTCCATTCATTTGCGGGTATACCCAACTCTGGTGGTAGGTTCTCGCCTTCCACAACAACAAACTTAACACCTTCAAGCGCAGACGCCAATCGTTTGGCAAACAATTTTTGAAGTGTATTACCCGCTTTTGCTACGTGCTGTATTGCTTCTGCCGCAGTTTTAAATCCGTGGAACGCTAGGTCGGGTCTTCCAATACTTGCCGCAATAGATTTCTTATAAAGAACTGCATCGTTGTACTCGGCATCAAGCTCTGCTTGTACTGTGCGCTTTTGGTCTTCCGTTAGGCTGCTGATAGCGGGTTTAGCCGCAGGTTTGTTTTGTTCTTCTTCAAGCTCGCCTTGCAGACTTTGTTTTTCTTCGTCGGTTAACTCTGTTGTGGAAGCGGGTGATTCTTGTCTTTGCGTTTCTGCTTGCTGGGTTTCAGGGGTTTCAATGCCAACTTGGTCTCCTTTGGTTACTGTGGATTCGTATGAATGGTTTCTGTCATTAAGTGCTTTTACCAACTGCTCATCGGTAAGCGCGTTTGCTCTAGAAGGAGAAACAAGACGGGGCTGCTCATTGCCTTCAGAATCTTTAGATGTAATAACAGTGTAGCCATCCTCACCCCGCACAATCGTATATTGTGTGTCTATTTTCTCACCACTACTTGGAAGGGTAACGCTAGCCGTATATGTTTCCCCCGGCTGAGTTCTTAACTCATCAATTTTTGCAACAATTTCGTCGTGCTTTAGTTGCCAAATCTCACCTTTGTTTTCTTTGTTTTCTAGTGGAGCACGTTGTTGACTCTCTCCCGCATCAAGCTGTCCAGTAGGCGCTGCAGCAGAAACCACTCCTGTTGACTCAGGGCCTCCAACTCCGGGGGCGGGGGCTCCTGCACTGGGCTCGCTAACCATTGGAACGCCTGCTCCAGTTGATTCTGCGTTAGGCTGTTGTACATCACTTGGAACCTCCTGTTGCTTTGCCTGTTGCGCTGCTTGCTGCTCGGCCTCGTATTGCGCGTCGTTTGCTTCGTCCTTGGCAATCCTTTCTTCTGCTCGTTCTTGGGCTTCTTCTTTTGATACGCCGTCGATTAAGAGTGAGTTGGCTAATTCTTCTACACGCTCCGCGCGTTCTTGCGCTTTTTGATCTGGTGAAGCTGGTGGTGGGGGCGGGGGTGGTTGTGTATCGGCGGGTGGGCGTTGAACTTTATCAACATCAATTTTTTCTTCCCCCCGTGTACGTAAAGCTCCCGCTGCGCCGCCAAGACCAACACCACCAACGACAGCCATACCCGCAGCTTCGCCGACACCGGCGTACAAGTTTTGATTCGGGTCAACTTCGCGCTGCGCTACGTTTTGTGCAAACTTACCACCACCTTCTTCAAGCGCTTCGCCGACGCTTTCACCAGCAGCACCGGCGGCTAAATTAGACAAACGGCCCGAAAATTTACCGGGAACACCAGCAGCATAGCCTTCAATTGCACCAGCACCGGGCAAGTTTTGGGCCAGCGCAGAAATAACAGCGGCGGAAGCGCCCGCCCCACGGGCCAAACTTAAAGCGCGTTGCGCTGCTTCTTCGTCTGAAACGTCGTTTTCTTTTAGCTTCTTGTATGCGTTTTCGTACGTCTCTGCGCCAACACTTGCGCCTTGCTGAATAGCACCAGTTCCTTTTGCTGCTGCGGATCCTAGGATTGCTGCTTGTTTCGCAGCCGTTTGTTTGGCCGCAATTTCGGCGGCTTCTTTTGCCATACCACTTGCTACTAATTTTGCAATTTCTTTTGCCGTAAACCCTGCAACGGTCAATGCGGCGGTTATTCCACCACTCAATATAGTTGGGATAAGTTGTGGTACTTGTTCTGTTAAAAAACTTGCAAGTAACTGAGGGCTTGTAAGCGTTTCTTTAATCGCGGTACCGGCGGCAGAAAGCTGTCCGCCTTTTTGTTCTGCTTCTTGTATTTTTAATCGGCTTAATTTTTTGTTGGCCCTTAGTTGTTCAGACTGTAACCCTTCTCCGTACTTCTCTAATTCTTTGGCACTTTCAATTCCGAGTTGTCCAAAGTCGCCCGTAACTAAACCATAAATCTGACCCGGCAGTTGTGCAAGCCCGCCGACCCCAACCACAAGGTCTGCCGCACGATCTTGAGCAATTTGCCCCAAAGACCCTTCTTTACTTGCTGCTTGCTCCAAAGACTTTTTATACGTGATGTTTGCCCATCTCCAAGCGGTATTTGGATCCGGCGCGTCAACTTCGTAGGTAGAACCCTGTACGTCTACTTCGTATGTAGGCATGTTTAATTACCTTGGTTATTGCTTGAGTCTAACAGCACCGGGGGGAGGGGCATCAGATGAACCAGCGCTAGGCGCTCCTTGGCTAATACCACCTGTGCCACCCGTTAGTCTATTACTTAACACATATATATCATTAGTTATTTTGGCTATTTCGGCTGGGTCGGTTGCGTTAATTAATTGTTTTTCTAACCTACCAATGTTTACATCTTGGCTAATAGCTTTCATAGCCGCTACTTTTTGCTGCGCGGCTGCTTTAACGTCAGCAACTCCGGCCATACCAGCGTAATCATCTTTCTTCATTTGAAGATACGCTTTTGCTCTTAATGTGTCGTCAGGGACTCCAGTTCTTTTATAGCCCGTTACTCGGTTGCCCACCATTTTTTGATTTGCAGGGTCTTTACTAAATATGTTTTTAAAGTAGTATTCAAACTTCTTCACCTCTGCGGGTGGCATATTGGCAATTTGCATTTGAGCCGAACGGTTTAAGGCGCTTTCTGAAGCGTCAAATTTTTCTCTTGCTGCTGCTAACGCTTGTGCGTTTGCGTTGCTTTGCTCTAACCTTGCCAATTCGTTTTTGTTTCGTTCAACTTCTGCCGCTTGGTTAGCCAATGTTCTTTGTTGTTCTGAAGCAAGTTTTGAGGAGGCATCAGTGGCTGCGTTGCGCTGTGTGTTGTAAGCTTCAAACCCTTTGCTACCAATACCTAAAGCTGTGTCTTGTTCTTGTTTGTCTAGCTCGTTACGGGCTGCGTTCAAACGACGTTTATGAGCTATGTCGGCTGCCTCTTGTGCGGCAGTTTGTTGTAAATACGCCGGGGCTGCGCCGCCAAGGCCACCACGACCAATGCCAGACATCACGTTTATAAAGTTATTGAAACCCCTATTTTTAAGGGCTTCCTTGTATTGCGCATCTTCTTCTTCGTAACGTTTTCGCTGGTCTTCACCGTAGTTTTCTTTAGCACCGGCTGCTTTTTGCGCCGCTCTTATCATGGCTACTTGCTCATCTGGATTTTTTACGTCCATCCCGCTTTTTACTTTTTCCATAAAAGACGGGTCACTGAGGAAGTCGCTTGGTTGATTTCGTGAGGGGCGCGTTGAGGTATCCGCTGGCCGTGCCGCGCGTACGGGTTGATCTGCGTTTGGATCTGATGTTGGCGCAGAAGGCGGGGGTTCTTCTTGTTTATACCCGTTAAGGATCTGCATGATCTTAAATTTCTTTTCTTCTTCCGGGTCTCTAACAACAGAACCTTGTGGCTCATCTCCAGCGTACCCAAGAATGCCGCCTTCAGCATACTCAAACATACCTTCTGGCGGTTGAAGATTCTCAATACCCTGTGATGCAGTTGTCATGCCCCCTTCGGCCATGCGTTGTGGCTGTTGTGGTTGTGGGGGGGTGCCAATCCCTTGCTGCTCTGGGGACGGCTGTTGTTGCGGTTGTGGTATGCCGCCGGGGATAGGGCCACCTTGAGGCGCGCGTTGCTGCGCTTGCGCTTGCTGCGCTTGTTTTGCTTGAAGTCCGGCCAGACCAGCGCTTTGTTCTATCTGTTCTTTTACAGTCGGCATCGGGCCTTGCTGCGCTTGCTGTTGTTGGCCTGCACGTTGCTCCATAGTTTGCCGACGCTGCATTTCGGCAAGTGCCATGTACGGAGGGACTTCTGGGTTTGCTCCGTTGGCGTACGACTGGATAACCTGCGCGGGCAGGTCTTTTAGATGTTCTTGAATTTGGATTAAATTCATCTTGTTTGCCCCAAGCCTTGAAGAGATTGATAAATAGTTGCCAAGCCAGCAATTTTGTTTGCAATATCCCCAATTTGGCTTTGCATTTGTGTGGTATCTGTGGTCTGGATTGGTACGCCACTGAGCAAAGATTTTTGGAACTGTACTTGTTTGTACGGAAAGTCTCTTGCTTCTTCAAACTGAGCCTTGTCGGCGGCAATACCTTGATTGGTAATATCGCGTTGGGTAGCCCCAGCAGTGCCAAGAGCTTGAAGATTTGACAACCCATAGTTTGCGCTGAACTGGCGATTGGCTTCGTTTCCTCGTTGAGTTTCCAGTTGACGATTTTGATCCGCGTTAAACTGCTGCTGTGCGTTGTTGTACGCAGTGTTATAGCCTTGACCAAGCGCCGACTGCACTTTATCTAACGTGTTTCTTTGGTTCTCGGTTTGAGCCAGCACTGCACCGGAGCCACCGTACCCGCCTTGTTTACGCGCTTGGTATTGATTTTGTACGTTGTTAATTTGACCTTGGCGGTTCAACTCAGCAATCTGTGGGTCAAGAGCTGCTTTGGTATACGGGTTCATGTATTTTTGCGCAGCGTTAGCATCAAACCCTTGATAGTCAAATTGGCCCGGGGTAAACCCTGTCTTGGCCAAATTAGAAAGCCCACCAAATTGTTGAGTTTGGAGTGAGGATGCACCGGCAGTCAGGGGGCCTTTATATGCTTGATATGGTGTGTTTGAAAGTGCTTCGCCTTTACCCAAATAGTTAGTAACGTACGGGCCCGCCCATGTAGAAAGACCTTCGGCTACAGAACTACCTTGAGATGGGATGGTTGTGGAGGATGTAGTGCCAACTGAACTTCCGCTAGTTCCATCAAAATGCTTAACACCCCCACCATCAGAGTACCCGGCAATACCGCCGCTGGCGGCCAAAAACTTATCTGGGTTGATTTGTTTGCCTTGGTGTTGATTACCTGTGCGTGCTTTGCGAACCCTAGCCATCATGGCGTAGAGTTTTTGTGCGCCAGCGTTTGAGTTGCCGTTACCCAAGTGAGACACAACGTCGGCAGGGATAACAAACTCACCGTGGCTCAACGCAGCTTTTTGGTGGCCGTCAATTGTCGAGGGGATCTTATCTGCCATACCATCAGTGGGGCCATCTAAATACCGACCGCCCTTAGCAAATTTTTGACGGCTCTGCCAAGGCAGAGCAAACTGTTGGCTTTCTTGTTCTTGTTGTAACTTCTTTGCGGCGACTGCTGTTTGCACCGCATCGTTCTGAGTTTTCATTGCCTGCGCTTCTGTAGCTCCAGCGGTGTTTGCTTCGGCGGCTTGTGCGGGTGTCGAATAATTTATATCTGAAAAATAGTCACGCCCGTAACTGCCCGGTTCCCTTTTTTCGTTTACGTAGTCGTAAGGTACTTGAGACCTAGTTGCAGTAAGTCTAGGTATTTCACCCTGATAAGCATTTGATTTTGGTTTATCCCCGCCGGTTAAAGCTTTGATTGCGGCTATTCCAGTGGCTATTTTTGCAAGGTCAATTTTACCATTGGTCATGATCATGCTTTTTGCATAATTTAACGCATCTTTACCGTAAGTGTCGTACGCCTTAGATATAAAAGTCCATAATGAAGGATTGTTTTTTGACTCATCTAAAAGGGCTTTTTCTTCGGCTGTGGAATTGAGACCTAAGTCGGTATATACCTGTACATCGTTTCTATCCAACGGGTCATAATTTGTTGGAATAAACTCATTAGCGTAGGCATCACTGGAGTCATCCCCATACTCCCGGTCAAAAGAATTTTGTGTGGCGTAATAATCACTGGAGTCATCTCCATAGGAATTATCAAAATCATCCATTTTTAACCTCTTTCAAGAATGTTAAGTATTTCTTTTATATCCACGGGTTCCTCGTCCAAATAACCGCCAGTGGCCATTGTAACTACTTTAGGTTGATTTGTGCCAGTATTTGTGTTAGGAGTTGACCCATACATTACCATTGGGATATCGGTTCCAAACACACCCGGCAAGGCATTTTTAGTTGACATATTGTAACCACCCGGATCAAACTTTTTGCGCATGTCAAAATATGGGCTTTCTTCCACAACTTGTGGTTTTTGCGGGGTGTATTGCGCGGTAGATAAAGGAGTTGTTGCAGCTAAGTAAGCAGCGGAAAGGTTTGCTGGTATTGGCGTTGTCGGCGTTGTAACTACTGGTTTTTTGGGGCGCACAACGGGCGATTTATAGATAATTGGTTTTACTTTAGTTGGATCAAATACCGGCGTTGTTTTAGGAGGTGCCTCACCATTCGCACTTTCTTTTGTGCGCCAAAGCGTACCGTTTTTAAAGATGTTGCCGAGCGAATCTGTTGTGTACTCGTCTTCTTCGTAAATATCCCCAAAAGCATTTGCACGATAGAGTTCACCGTTGCGGTATATATTACCTTTTTCGTCGTAAGTGTATTCGTCTTCTTTGGGTGTTACAACTACTTCATCCAAAGTTCCTTCGGTTCCGTCTGTGCCTGTGTCTGTGCCTGTGTCTGTGCCTGTGTCTGTGCCTGTGTCTGTGCCTGTGTCTGTGTCTGTGCCTGTGCCTGTGTCTGTGCCTGTGCCTGTGTCTGTGCCTGTGTCTGTGTCTGTGTCTGTGTCTGTGTCTGTTTTTGTGGGTTGCTGTGTAGCTAAATATGTATCCAGCTCGGTATCTGGGTGATACCCCATGTATTTTGTGTAATCCGCCGCTGTAGGTTTTAAACTGTAGTCGGCAAACTTTTTGTCTATCTCTGCTTTAGTTGTAATAAATGGATCAAGCTCTGCAAAGTTTGACCGTAGTTCATCCGCCTCGCTAAAATTGCCGGTGTAACCAATGTATTTATTAATGGTATTTTGATCTGGGTTTACGCCGTACTGTGCTTTAAATGCCGTAGTAAATTCCGCCGCGTTTAAATAGCGGTCATTTGGGTTGGAGTATTTTGTGCCTAGATATGTGTCTAGCTCAGTATCTGGGTGATACCCCATGTATTTTGTATAGTCTGCTTTTGTCGGTGTTATACCGTAGTCGGCAAATTTTTTGTTTATTTCTGCTGTTGTTGTAATAAGTGGATCAAGTTCTGCAAAGCTTGACCGCAGGTCGTCCGCTTGGTTTACATTGCCGGTGTAGCCAATGTATTTATTGATGGTGGCATCATCGGGTTTTATACCGTACTGTGTTTTAAATGCGGCAGAAAATTCTTTAGCGGTTAGGTAGTGGTCATTTACGTCGGCGGCTACTTTACTAAGTTGTTCTTTTTCATTTCCCACACCAACAAATTGATCTTCGTATTTTTTAAGAACTTCCGGTGTTGCGGCATCACCCAATATTTTTTTAACCGCAGTATTAACTTCATCTTTGTCTGTGTATATATAGTCTGTGTATTTATTAAATGAGGCTTGCCGAGCGGCTTCAGTTTTACCTTTTGTTATAGCTGCTAATTCATCTGCACTTGGGTCTCGGCCAAATAAATTGTGGAATTTTTCTTTTGCGTCTGGGGCAACAAAATTGTCGTTAATATAGTTAGTCAACCCAGATTCTGGGTGTGGGCCAACAAACGCATCAATCTTGGTTTGTTCTTCTGGTGTTGGGGCTCTACCAAAAACTTTGGTAAATGCCGCAGCGGCTTCTTCGGCGTCTGTAGTAAGTGGGTCGGCATACTTATCAAACGCAGCTTGCCGAGCGGTTTCAGTTTTACCTTTTGTTATAGCTGCTAATTCATCTGCACTTGGGTCTCGGCCAAATAAATTGTGGAATTTTTCAGCTACGCCCGGGGTAATAAAATTGTCGTTGATATATTTAGTTAACCCAGATTCTGGGTGTGGGCCGACAAACGCATCAATTTTGGCTTGTTCTTCTGGTGTTGGGGCTCTACCAAAAACTTTGGTAAACGCAGATTCGGCTTCATCTTCATCTACGTATAGAGGATCTGTGTATTTATCAAACGCAGCTTGCCGAGCGGCTTCAGTTTTACCTTTTGTTACGGCCGCTAATTCATCTGCACTTGGGTCGCGGTTAAATAAATCGTGGAATTTTTCTTTTGCATTTGGTACAACAAAATAGTCGTTAATATAGTTAGTCAACCCAGATTCTGGGTGCGGGCCAACAAACGCATCAATTTTTGCTTGTTCTTCTGGTGTTGGGTCTCTATTAAACTGTTTGAAAAACGCAGTGGCTGCTTCGCCTTCATCTACATACAAAGGATCAACGTATTTATCAATTTTGGCAAAACTTTTGGCCTCTGTTGCCCCAGTGAAACTTCTTATATCCTCATCGGTTGGCGTTAATCCGTACTGCGCAAAATGATCCTTGACTTCTTGCGCCGTTGTAAACAATGGGTCGGCGTAGTCATATACGGTTTCAATAAATTTAGCTTCGTTGTTTGGGTCTGAACTAGCGCTGCCTTGATTGACATATGCCAAAAGCGCTTTTTCTTGTGCGCTAGTTGGCGCAATTCCACCGTTTTCTTCTTTAAACGCCGCAAGTGCTTCGGAATAACTCAAAACATACGGGTCGGCTATCACTCTGGCATCATTAAGAGCAGTATAGTTATTTACGCTGTAGCCTTTTTTAGTAAGCCCATCTATCATTTCTTGGGATGGGTTTAAAACGCCAGCTTTTTCTAAAGATGCTTTTGCTTCGGCCGCAGTAATTTCTTGGGTGTCCGTGTAAAAATCATAACCCTCATCTCTTCCATGCAACAAGTAATCCGTATACAAGTCTGCGGAATTTGTAAGGGTGCTACCAGATTCTTTTTTGTATTGCGTGGCATTAAAACCCCGACCTGTTAAATCTTTGGCAAGGTTTGGATTTGTTTCGTATATTTCTTTTATCTCGGCTGTTAGCGCATCAATTTGCGGGGACGAAGTTAAATACCCACGTGATAGTATGCCCAGCACAGTTTTTGACTCATCCTCTGGAATATTTATTAGCGAATTTAATAGTTTATCCGGTGGGTTATAAATACCCTTTTCTCGAAGAAAAGCAGCGGCTTCGTATCTGTCTGTATCCAAAAGATCAATATCTTTTGCTAATGCTGTCGCCGTTGTTTCGTTACCGCTGTTTAATATTGAAGCTATTTGTTGCGCCGTAGGGTTATACATACCTTGGTTTTTTAAGATTTGTATTGTTTCTTCCCGGGTTATTTCGGCCTCATCAATTGCCTTCATGGCGTTTGTAGATTCCGCTTCTGTTTGCCCTAAAAATTTGTTTAGTTCCTCATCAGTAGGGGCGCGGCCAATAGCTTGTTTATAGTAATCTGTAACTTCTTTTTCGGTTGTTTCAGCGGCGTCAAGTTCAATCGAGCGAGCCCTAGCTTTATCTTCCCCACCACTAGTTATCAACGCTTGTATTTTTGCCTGCGTTGGAGTTTCTCCCTGTCTAGTAAGTATATTTAAAGCTTCTTGTTCACTTGTTTCACTACTATCTAAGCTGTATAGTTGATTTCGCGCTTCCGAATCGGATTTGCCAAGAAATTTGTTTATTTCCGCATCAGTTGGTGGCCTATCAATATTTTGCTTAAAGTAATCTCGAATTTCTTGTTGCGATTGGTAACCCGAGTCTATGGCGTATTTGTCGTTAGCAAGATTGGTTTTATTATCATAGGCATACTTGTCTATCTGTTCTTGGGTTGGGTTGTAATTACCTTCTTCGGCGTAAATTGCTTTGATTTCATTTTCTGACAGGCGAGGTATGCTTGGATCTTGAACTGCTTCCCAGTGATTAGTTGTAAAGTTTTTACCTGTGGCTGCTTTGTAATCCGCTGCCGTAAATTCATACAAATTTTTGTTTATAAAATCAGTTGAAGAAAGATCCGCGTTACCCATCAACTTATCAAATTTATCCGCAGACATGTCCATGCCGGTAGCGTCTTTATACAACACGGCAGAATTTAAAAGATTACTCAATACTATTGTGTTTGTATTTTGTTCTTGTACATATTCAGCACCAAGCGTACTTAAGTCCGCATCTGCTTTGGCGTAATTTATATAGTATTGTCCGTATTGTACTTGCGCGGCTTCTAGTTGTTGTTGTGTTTGTTTATACCCAGCAGCAGCAGCATCTAATTCCTTTTGCCATTCGCCCGAGTTATACAAAGGGAGGAAGTCGTTGTTTAAAGCACTAGACGCGTCCAAAAAGTCTTTTTCTTTAGAAGGGTCGTTAAATGTAATTTGTCCTGTTTCTAATTTTCGTTCTACTTCCCATCGTTCCATTTTAGTTGTTCCGAATGTCCCCCGCTGCTGCATAACAGTAGCTATATCGTCTAAACGTTTGTTATAGTCGTCTAAATTTTCTTGTATTTTTGCCGGGGTTTCAAGAACTTCTACTTGTTCCTTTTGTTTTTCAAACAATGGTGACATTGTGTCCCGCGCATAATTGTCCAGCGTTTCTTTGGCTTTGAGTTGTTCTTTATATTTACTATCTAATTTTGTTGTTTTTTCTTCTGATATTTTGCTACTTGCATATTTTTGAAATGTGTTTATAAGTGACCCAGACATAGCTGCAAGAGTTGCTTTTTCATCCCTCTTTAAAAGTTTTGATTCAAGCAGAGTAGCAGCTGAATTTTTGAATGTGTTGCTATTTATAAACGCATTATTTGTGTTTCTTGCCAACGCATTTACAAATTCAGACGACCCAGCTCTTGCGGCTCCAGCTAACCCCCCTTGTAACATGTCTCCCCAAGGGTCTTCAGATTTATTTATTTTTGCGGTTACTAAAGAAGCTACTGCACTAGATGTAGCACTTGCGGCAATGTTTTGCCATGCTCTAGCGGTTTGTGTTGAATAGCCGTTAAGCGCGGAATATATTGGACTATTTACATTATTTTTATAAAAATCGGTTCCTACTGCCCACCTCCCTGCTTCGGAAGATAAATAAGAAGTAGCCGCTGATCCTAAAGCATCCTTAAGACTTTTTCCTTGCGATACATCATGCACTACAGTCGCTGTAGGCATTACCCAAGTTGGAACTCCATCAATCGAACTTATAGCTACTTGCGCCGCAAACCACAGGGGATCTTTATCAATTTGTGCGCCTATATTTTTAAATATTTTTCCAACATCTCCCCCAACAATGTCACCGGCAAAGTTACCAAGCATAGTAAATAAACCGCCTTTACTTTCTGCTTCAAATTTTTTTCTTTCGTACTCTCTTCTTTGTGCATTGTAATAAACACCGTATGAAGTAGTAGGTTTTGGTGTTGTTCCTATATTTGCAACGGCTGTTCTTATAGCGGCGTACTCGGTTAAACCTGTTTTGGGGTTTATCGTACCCGAGCCGCCAAGTTTCTTTAGCGCCTTTTTTTCTTTTTGGTTAACCAAAACAATGTTTGTATCGCCGTTGCGTCCGTAGTCGGCGAGGGGGGTGTCGATAGCGCCGGGGTTGCCGAGTGACTTTAAAATACGCTCTTCTTGTTTGTTGACGTGAACAGGCTCGTCCCTCTTCCCTCCTTGAGACACTATGTCTCGGAGTTCATCTAGGCTCATGCTGTCGTCATCAAAGTTCATGACTAACCTATTTTCCAGTTGGTTCCGTCAGAATACACCGGCACGATATTGCTTCCGCCACCCACTACTGTAGCCGCAAAGGTTGTTGAGTTAGCGTCGGTCACAAAGGCTCTAGCCCCCAAACCTAACGCAACAGCGCCGGGTAAAGTACCCACTGTATAGGCGGTATTTGTGCTATTCAACGACCCATTTATCCTGTTGAAATACAACCGCAGTATGCTGTTTAGCTGGTCTTGATACGCAGGCATGTACTCCCGTGGGGCTTGCGGTAGGGCTGGTGGGGCTAAGGTGTTATTCATCGCTTGCCGTCCGGTCTGATATCAATACGCGGGAAGCCCAACTGCCAATTCACACCCATCATGTCGGATGAAATTTCAAAAATTATTTGTCGGCCTCGTACTCGTGTGTATATCTGGCCGGTGTACGTAGCTTGAACTGGATAGCTTGATCCGGTTGGTGTAGCTTGATATCCGCTGTATTGAACAGCCGTTGAATATTTTCCGCCGACTGACCCGGGAATGTTTACGCCCGAACCCGAGTTATTCATTGTGTATAGGCTCATGGTCAGTTGCGCGTTGTTAGATGTTGATCCTTCAAAAGACACGTCCGGCAAAGTTCTCCAAATAAACCCAAAGTTGTGCCCATCGTCTAAGTCAAACTGAGAAGACGTAATAGATGCGGGTATACCCTGTGTTGTTGTTCCTTCGTTATTGTCCACGCCGTTTTCATGCTCCACAAGGTTTTGGGAATACGTTGCTGCAAGGGGGTAGGGAAGAAGACCGCTATCAAGCCACGCCGTTCTGCCCAGAGTACCATAATACCAACAGCCTTGGTTTTCTATATAGTTGTAAACAACGTAGCTATTGACCTGCGGGCTTACACCGGTAGCAGTGGTATAGAACCACCATATTTCGTTAAAGCCCTCGCTCGTACCGGCAAAAATTTGGTCTGTCTGAGTCAAGTTCATGTTTCCAAAAACATACCGACGCAAATCACAATTCAAAGTCTGAGTGCGACCATCGTACCTGTAAAATTTATCCACACCCATCCAATAAGCAACGCCGTTTGAAAAAGCAACTGCATTGGGGCTGATGATTGAAATGTTGTCGGCAACCAGCTGTATCTGCCATCCTGTGGCTATTTCCTGCATGGAATACAAAGATGAGTCTGTCCATACCAATATCTCTTGGCGGGACTGTATTACAGAAACAATTTTTGAGCCGTGCGAAAGATATGAAAACCCGGCAGCATTGGTAGCAGCAGGGGTAAAGTTTGCGGGATCTTGTGCGTCAGACCAGCGAATAAGCATGGGGTTTTGTGTTGCTGACCCTAACTCGTTTGTGCCAAAAACAATGATATACCGACTCACATCCGACACAGTAACCCAATTCTGCACAGTAGGTACGTTAGACGCTCCAGCCACTTGCGTGTAGTTATAAGCTCTTGAAGAAATAGTATGAGTCCCGGATTGGGATCCCGAAGTGTTTATAGCCGACCCGCCCACAGTAGTGGATAGGTTGCACGTTGTTCCTGATGCGTTAATAACGTAGTAAGTTGTGCCCGGTATGAGGCCTGTCGGCAGAGCGCCGGTGGTAAAAAACTGCAGGGGGGAGCCGTTATCCAGAGTTATTGTGGTTGAGAGCACCGCTGGTGTTGCGATGGTTACAGTAAAAACAATGTTATTGTTGTACCCGTAATTGGCATCCCAGTAATACAAAGGCCCCCCACGATACCCAAAAATCAAGTTCTCGTTAAAGTTACTCTGCTGCCACAAGCGCATGGAAGATGTTGAAGTAGCGCCGACACCCCAGCCACCAGCACCCCAGCCACCAGCACCCCAGCCGCTTTGAGCCGTAGGAGTAGCACTACCGACAGTAATTTCATATGAAGCGTAAGCTGTGCCACCACCCGTAGCCGTTGAAGACGCCAATGCCGTTGCTGTGTGTTGTCCGTATTGAGCTGAACCCGCAGTGCTGATAGCAGCGCCGCCACTTGTTAAAGACAACTGAAACGTATACCCCGAAGTGTTAACCACGTAATAGGATGTAGTCGTATTTAATGGGCTCGGTAAAGTTCCTGTTGTAGATAGGCTAACCCGTACAGCATTTGCAAGTTTGTACTGAGCCGTAAACACCGCTGGGTTAGCAATGGTGATATCTACTGCGCTTGCCGCAGTTACTGTAAATGTGTTAGCTACGGTGCCAACAGTGAGTTGGTAGTTTCCTAATAATGTAATTCCTCCAACCGATGAGGTCGAATACATGGTTACAAAGTCGTTTGTCGCATACCCGCCCGCAGCATCCGTGACGGTGATTGTTGAGCTGCCGCTTGTTGTGGCTATTGGGCTTGCACCTAATGTGCTGGTTGACCGAATTGGAGTGATGTCATAGTACACGCCCGCAGTTTCTATATAAAATTTAAGGTTTGTACCCACACCTACAAGTTTAGAACCCCCAAGAGTTACCCAAGACCATAGCGATCTGCAAGTACCTAGAAAAGTGTTGTAAGAGATTTTGACGTACCCACCAATTTTTTCAGGCGTGCCTTGGCGAAA
>Ga0114975_10000964_pt1 | contig 21044 bp, 6 predicted proteins | sample S_130626_EF_Meta_FD_87031 | JGI IMG/M metagenome (GOLD analysis project Ga0114975, IMG submission 87031) | Freshwater microbial communities from Lake Simoncouche, Canada to study carbon cycling - S_130626_EF_MetaG | ecosystem: Environmental > Aquatic > Freshwater > Lake | place: Lake...
AGCTGTCAAGAAGACAGTCAAGAAAGCAGCAGCACGCCGTTAACTCTTGCGCAGGTCTTGTACCTGTGAATTGAAAACATCGAACAAAAGGTTCGGTTTGTTACGAAAGTGACAGACCGGGCCTTTTGTCATTGTTGGGAAAAGTTTCGCCACTCTTCTTCAGTCCAATGTTGACGCAACTCTGTGGTCACAAAGTCAGTCACCCACCGCACCATGTCAATCCATGGCAACTCTGCTGACATCACTTCTGTAAATGCCATACCCTGCAAAAGCAACGAGGCGTCATCAATGCCAAGTTCGACTGGTTCACCTTCAGCTGGCGCGACAAGACGCGCTTCCAACTCAATAATGTGTTCCGTGTTCCACATCGTGCTGGTTTCAGCATCAAACATTTGATCAAGCATGATGCCCAAGATCTGTGACATCGCCATCACTGCTTCAGGTTCAAGATGAATTGTGCGTGCCTCAATCATGTGCGCTCTACCTCTTAGTCGTGAATTCTCAAGTTTACGGAACGAGCATGGTTGTACCGCCACCACGTTGCAGAGCCGACAATTATTGGCGAGAACCATGTGAGGAAACGGTAGATCAGCGTCATTCCAGTCGCATCAACAGTCGAGACTCCGGCTCTTTCCAGCAAAACGATCAGTCCGACTTCAGCTAATCCTGTTCCTCCTGGAATGGGAGACAATGCGATGACAACTCGCACTAGCGAGAAAGCAACAAGAGCCTCTCGAAAAGTGAGCCCTTCCACATTGAAAACAACAGACGCAGTCCACAGACAAAGGAAGCCAGCTGCCAATGTGCTTACTGACGCTGTAAAAATCATTGCCCATCGGGCTCGCAACAACCGAACCAAGTCGTCTCTCATTTCGACAGAAAAGGCCAATGGCTGTGTGCGCTCGACGACTGATCGTGCTGTAGCAAACCGAAGCGGAATCTTGCGTAACAGGTAGGAACGAAAAGAACCAGTGAAGCGTCCCACTGCCGAAAACATTGTGGATGATCTCAAGGCCAGCCACCAAAAAATTATTGACACGACTATCAGTGGTATGCCCACTGCAACTGCCAAGGTTTGCTCAGATGTCGCCGTTCCGCGAAGTACCGGAGCAATCAGTAACGCACTTGGAAGACCCCACGTCGTGAATGAGGGAACTACTGCAGTTGCAATTATCGAAGACGCAATTGTGAGATGAGCAATCTTCCACGTTGTGAACATATGAATTCGCATACCTGTTCCCACTGCCCCGCCACCCAGAACTATTCCATAGCCAGCTGCGAGAGCAGCCTGGTCAGTCATAATTCCTTGACGCAATGTCACCCCGGGGGAACACGCACAAAGAAAAAACCCTCGCGCACACATCATCACCATTGCTGCAATCGCAAGAGGCACAAGACGAATGCGGGGCAGCTCCACAAGCCGAGCGAAAATCTCTGAAAGCACTTCGCGCTGAAATACACAAAGCGTGACGAGTATCGCAAGAATCAGAATGGGAGCGACCGCTTTACGCATTGCTTTCAGACGGTATCTGTGATGACCGGAAACTGTTTGCCCATCCCCTGCCATTGAGCATCGAACTCTGTGACATGCAACCCACAGCATCACGGCCCAGCCCCGCCTGTTGAGATGTGGATCTGAGACCAAGGACACGAGCAAATCGGGGTAAAAGTCACTGTCTCCTGATGGCAACAGTCCGCAACTTTTGGTAGCGTTCAAGGTTAAATCCCTGATTTGCACGGGGGAAAGGCGCGGTTATGTCACAGCGAATTGGTCGTTTAACAAAATTCATTCTCGTCGTCCTTGCCCTCTCTGCCTGCGGAGGGTCAAAAGGGTCAAGTTCGTCAGATGGAACTATTGCCACGGAACTGCAGACAACGGTTAATGGATGGTCGTTCCCCAATTACCCCGCATCAGAATTCCCCGACACAGATTTCAATGAGGCAGATCTCGTTTCTATGTTCGGTTCCGGCGACGAAGTGTGCGTCGGCGGCGTAGCAACTCCATGCAAGCTCACTGCTGAAGCATCTGCTTGGGCTCGAATGGTTAACCAATCTCGCGCGTCTGGACATTGCGAAGGACTCGTTGCGATTGCGTCGACTCGCTTCAACAACAAAGAGACACCAGATACGGTGAAACTTCCTACTCAAGACGAAACCCTTCATGCCATCATGCGTGCCTTTGCAACACAGTTCTTGCCTGAAGTACAAAAAGAGATCACAGTTTGGTTGAACAAATCATTAGATGAAAAAGTCGATGAGCTCAAGAATAGTTTCACTACTGGAAAATTGAATTACACACTTGGTTTGTACACAGACGGTGGTGGGCACGCGTTGTTGCCATATGCCATTGAGTACCCAACAGCATCTACACCAAGAATTCTGTTGTACGACTCGAACTGGCCAGGCAAGAATCGCTACGTCGACGTTGACTTGAAAGCGCAAACTTGGCGATTCTCATTCTCTAGCGAAGATCCCGAAGCCGACACTGCTGCGTGGACCGGCGGACCACAAGACATGGACCTCACTCCATTGTCTGCACGTGAAGGCACCTGCCCTTTCTGTGGCGACGGAACCAAGGTGGCTAAAACCACAATGCTTATCCGTTCAAGCAATCTCGACTGGTCAGTAGAGACCGACGGCGGTGTTGTTTCTCCGGGCAACCCAGTTGGCACAGACGGAACTTCTGTATTGCCCGTGAAAGGTGCAGTAAAGCGCGATTCATATGACTACCTAGTCAGTGTCCCAACGTCCAGCGACACCAAGTCGGCTTCAACAGTTGCAAATAAGAATGGGAAGAAGGTTCGCAGCAAACTGAAGTTCTCCGGAACAACAAGTGTGTACGCGATGATGCCAGACGGCATCGCACAGTTCACCACGCCTGGAACATCTAATAATCCTGTTGAAATTGAAGGAAGCTCTATTTCAACAAAGGACCCAGGTGTTGACCTGACATTGGCTTCGGGAAACTTGGTTGCTAATGCATCAGGTGCCGCCATTTCACTTTCGATTTCGGGCGGGACCATGGAAGTTGCCGTTACCACGGCTAGTGGTCAAGTGGTTCAACAACAGGTATCTGAAGATAAGCCAACACTGCAGATGAAGGCAGACCCGACCGGTGGCGGAATCACGGTGTTAGCAGCAACCTCTAGTGGTGTTGTGGAAAAAACAGAGGTGTCTTCGACCGGTGTTGAGACAAAGACCATAGTTAAAGAGGTTCTGAATCTCAATGCAGTGAAAGCAGAGTTGCCACCAGAGCTCGCATCAAAAGAAATTGCAGCGCTTCCTTCGCTTGCAAACCGCAACATGGCTAACCCGAATTACAAAGTTGACCCTGTATACACAGCGCCCACAACAACTGTTCCAAAAGAAGGATCAGGTGGAGTGTCAACAAAAGGCGCACCTCAAGCACCCACTGTTGGGAAATTAATTCTGCCTTCTGTCGAGTTCGGTGATGCGCCGTTCGCCGTGCAAGCACCCACATCAAATAGTAAAGGTGAATGGAAATTCACTTCAAGCAAGTCTGACATTGCTCAAATCAATACAACTACTGGCCGCATCACTATTGCTGGCGCCGGTACAACCACAATCACCGCCACACAGGCCGCAGTGAAAGATTACGAATCAATCTCTGTAACCGCAGAGCTAACAGTGGCGCGCGCGACACCAGTACTCGGTGCGTTCACCACAACGGGACGTACAGTTGGTGAAGAAGCCTTCACATTGGCAAGTCCAACTTCAACAAGTTCTGCGGTGTTCAAATTGGAATCAAGCGACGAATCTGTCGCAAAGTTCTCAAAAGTCAATGGGAAGTTGTCAATAGTTGGTGCAGGAAAAACCACCATTACCGCCTCACAACCTGCCAATGATGATTACCTGGCTGCCTCAAAGAACTTCGTGCTGACAGTGCGAAAAGGCACTCCGGTGCTTACTACGGCTGCAGATCTCTCCGGTACCTTCGGTGAAGACGGCCCCACCATTACCAAACCAACATCAGAATCACGCGGTGCGATCTCTTTCACGTCTAGCAATACGTCAGTAGCCACTGTCAACGCAACTACCGGCCAGGTAACTGTTGTTGGTGCTGGTACTACAACCATCACTTCAACTCAGGCCGCGACAGATGACTACATGAGCGCCACGCAAACACTGACATTCACTGTCAAACAGGCTGTACCAAAATTAGGGGCCTTTACCATCGGTTCTAAAACATTTGGCAATGCAGAGTTCGCCATTGAAAAGCCAACTTCTCCGTCGTCCGGAGCATTCACGTACACCAGCAATGACAGCAAAGTTATAAAGATCAGCGAAACAGGCAAGGCAAGTATTGAAGGTGCCGGCACAGCGACAATCACCGCGTCACAAGCTGCATCGGGTAATTACTCTGCCAGTTCAACAACTACAGAAATCACAGTTGCCAAGGCCGCACCAGAGCTTTCTAACATCTCTCTCAGCGGACTTGTTTTTGGCGATGCAGATTCCACAATGGAACCTCGATCCACGTCATCCGGTGCGTTCACTTTCTCTAGCAATAACACTCGTGTATTGACCATTAATGAAAAGACTGGCCGCGTGCGTGTTGTTGCTGCAGGCACGGCGACGATCACTGTGAAGCAAGCGTCAACAACTAACTATGAAGCCGCATCATCATCTGTCACTGTTCAAGTTGGTCTCGCAACACCAGCCTTTGAGCGACTAGAGCCCATTACAAAAGAATTCGGCGATTCATCCTTCCTATGGAATTGGGGTACTTCCCCAAGCGATGGCGCAATCACCTACACAAGCAGTAACCCAGCAGCGGCCACGATCGATGCAACAACCGGTCGAGTCACAATTGTCAGCACGGGCGTTTCAACTCTCACTATGACGCAAGCCAAAGGTACAAACCACTCAGCCGCCAGCGTTGTTTCGGTACTTACAGTTGGTCGTGGCACTCCGGCGTATGGAGATTTCGTCATCGCAAATAAAACATACGGTGCTACAGCATTCCTGCTAACTCTCCCCACCACCACCAGTGGTGGAACTTTCTCCTTCACTAGTTCAAACACCTCGGTGGCAACAGTAAATAGTTCCACCGGACTGCTCACAGTAATTGCGCCTGGCTCCACCGAAATTTCTGCCACCCAGGCTCAGACACTCACACACATTGCCTCAACCATCCGCACAACATTTGTTGTTGATCCTGCTTCTCCAGTGATCAGTGCAATGGCAGCCATCACAAAGGCCTACGGTTCAGCGGCATTTACGTTGACCGCTCCCACCTCGAACAGCGGCGGTGCCATTTCCTACACCAGCTCTAATACCGCTGTCGCAACTATCGACTCAAATACCCGCCTCATCACTATTGTCGGATCTGGCACCACCACAATCACTGCGTCACAAGTTGCTACCTCCACCTACACAAGTGCCAGCACCTCTACGACACTTACAGTTGAAGCCGCCCCTGAGATTACGCAGTTGTCGTTGAGTAATGTCAGCTCCTGCGCTCTTACGAGCACTGGCGCCATGAAGTGTTGGGGTTCAAACGCTTATGGTCAAATTGGAACCTTGGCTAGCAACCAGCAAAAAACTCCAGTTGATGTTCCCGGCTTCACTAACAACATCTCTGCGATTGCTGTTGGCGACAGCCGCATGTGTGCGCTCACCACGTCAGGTGAAGTGAAATGTATTGGAAACGGTGTTGCTGACAGCAACAATCCAGGTATCAGTTCAGGGGCAATAAGTATCTCTTCCGGTTACGCGAACAGTTGTGCACTGATGTCATATGGCGGTGTGAAGTGTTGGGGTGACAACTGGACTGGCCAACTCGGAAGCGGCACTTGGGTAAACACCGCTCCCGCCGTACACGTAAAAGGTCTCACCTCTGGCGTCACCGCTATCACCAGTGGCATTATGCACTCGTGTGCATTGCTTTCAAATGGGTCAGTGAAGTGTTGGGGTGCCAACAACTATGGCCAACTTGGTGACGGCACCAACTCAAATAGAAACGAACCAGCACAAGTCAGCGGCCTCACGTCTGGTGTTGTTTCCATCAGCGGTGGCTACGAACATACTTGTGCTGTATTGACCAATGGTGAGGCGAAGTGTTGGGGCAGAAACGGATACGGCGAACTCGGCGACGGCACCACCACCAATAGAAGCGTTCCGACATCAGTTGTTTCACTTGGAACCACCATTCGCTCAATCAGTGGTGGTTTGAGACATACGTGCGCGATTACCACTGGCGGTGCAGCAAAGTGTTGGGGTTACAACGCTTTGGCGTCTCTAGGAAGTGGAACGTTCACAGACAGTCTGACACCTGTCGATGTTGTTGGCTTAGACAGTGGCGTTCTTTCCATCGATGCCGGCAAGGGCTTTACTACCTGTGCCACAGTCACGGGAGCAAGTGTTAAGTGTTGGGGCGGTAGCTGGGCGGGCAACGTAGGCGATGGCTTTACAGCAGATCGCTCATCACCTGTCAATGTCGTTGGTTTGATGTCGAGTTCGCCGTCTGCCACCACGCTTGGTGCTCTTACATTGCCGGGCTCCCAATACACAACGACAAGTCCAAACTTCACTCTCACAGCGCCAACATCAAGCAGAGCAGGCACCATTACTTTCGCAAGTTCAAACCCTGCAGTTGCCACTGTCGATGCTGCAACTGGCGTTGTTCAAATCACAGGAACTGGAACAGCCGTACTGGCTGCAGCCATCGGCGGCAACGGCCAGTACCGAGCCGCGTCTGCCCAAGTCACCATCACCGTCGGACCCTGACCTTCCACCAAGGCCCCTGCGATACGGGTGACACCCCCCCAGCACGGTTTTCCCCTGATTCCGGCGGTCCTGAACCTAAGAAAATAGGGCTGATCCGTGAGGTTTACCTTACGAAGAGCCAGCGCCCTTCGGTAGCCTTGTTATTTGTAGTTACTTCGCAAGAAAGGGGCAACTGAAGTGAATCGGCGTGCCCTTCAATTTACGAAGTTCCTTGTCGTTGTCATTGCCCTCGCCGCATGCGGTGGATCAAAAGGATCCAGTGCTCCAAGTGGACCAGTTGCCACACAACTGCAAACAACTATCGACGGATGGTCGTTTCCAAACTTCCCTGCATCTGCATTCCCCGACACAGATTTCAATGAGACAGACCTTGTGTCCATGTTTGGTTCTGGCGCCGAAATTTGCGTTGGCGCCGTTGCAACGCCATGCAAACTCACCGCAGAAGCCTCCGCGTGGGCTCGCATGGTCAACCAATCTCGTGCATCCGGACACTGCGAAGGACTCGTTGCCATTGCATCGACACGCTTCAACAACAAAGAGACTCCAGTAACCGTAAAACTTCCGTCACAAGGTGAAACTCTTCACGCATTGATGCGTGCCTTCGCGACTCAGTTTTTACCTGAAGTGCAAGATGCCATCACTGTTTGGCTGAACAAGTCTCTAGATGAAAAAGTCGACGAACTAAAAAATAGTTTTGCAACAGGAAAATTGAATTACACGCTTGGTTTGTACACAGAAGGCGGCGGACATGCTTTGTTGCCCTACGCCGTTGAGTATCCGACTCCGACAACTCCAAAGATTCTGCTGTACGACTCAAACTGGCCGGGAAAAAACCGATACGTCGATATTGACTTAAAAGCAAAAACTTGGCGCTTCTCTTTTTCCGGCGAAGACCCAGCAAATGACCCTGACGCATGGACCGGTGGTCCACAAGATATGGACCTCACCCCATTGTCTGCTCGTGAAGGAACATGCCCCTTCTGTGGTGATGGTGTGAAGGTTGCAAAGACCACAATGCTTATCCGTTCGAGCAATCTTGACTGGTCAGTAGAAACAGACGGTGGTGTTGTCTCGCCCGATAATCCAGTAGGCACAGACGGAACTTCAGTGCTTCCCGTCAAGGGCGCGATACAGCGCGATTCATATGACTATCTAGTCAGTGTTCCTACTTTTAGTGGACCCAAGTCGACAACAACAGTTGCGAAAAAAGGCGGGAAAAAGGTTCGGAGCAAACTGAAGTTCTCCGGTTCAACCAGTGTGTACGCGATGATGCCGGACGGCATTGCTCAGTTCACCACACCTGGAACTTCCGACAACCCTGTTGAAATTGAAGGAAGTTCTATTTCAACGAAGGACCCAGGCGTTGATCTCACGTTGGCCTCTGGAAACTTGGTTGCCAATGCTTCAGGTGCCGCCATCTCCCTCTCGGTCTCAGGCGGAACGATGGAAGTTGCCGTAACAACAGCAAGCGGTCAAGTCGTTCAACAGCAGGTATCTGAAGACAAACCAACACTACAAATGAAGGCTGACCCGACCGGTGGCGGAATCACAGTGTTGGCAGCGTCTTCCAGTGGTGTCGTAGAAAAGACTGAAGTGTCTTCAACCGGTGTCGAAACGAAGACCGTTGTGAAAGAAGTGCTCAACCTCAGTGCCGTCAAAGCTGAATTGCCACCAGAACTTGCGTCCAAAGAAATTGCAGCACTTCCATCACTGGCGAACCGCAATATGGCAAACCCTAACTACAAGGTCGACCCGGTGTACACCGCACCCACTACAACTGCGCCGAAAGAAAGTTCAGGCGGAGTATCAACAAAAGGTGCACCACAGGAACCCACTGTTGGCAAATTAGTTTTGCCGTCTGTTGAATTCGGTGGTGCACCATTCACAGTGCAAGCACCTACATCCAATAGCAAAGGTGAATGGAAATTCTCGTCTAGCAAACCCGACATCGCACAAATCAACGCTTCCACCGGACGTGTCACCATTGCAGGTGCAGGCACAACCACCATCACCGCAACTCAAGCAGCAGTAAAAGATTTCGAATCAATCTCTGTGACAGCTGAGTTAATAGTGGCGCGCGCGACTCCAGTTCTCGGAGCATTCACCACCACAACTCGCACAGTTGGTGAAGAGGCATTCGTATTGGCTGGCCCCACATCTACTAGTTCAGCGGTGTTCAAATTGGAATCAAGCGACGAGTCTGTCGCAAAGTTCTCAAAGGTCAACGGAAAGCTGTCGATTATTGGTGCAGGAAAAACCACCATCACCGCAACTCAACCTGCCAATGATGATTATCTTGCAGCGTCAAAAAACTTTATTCTCGTTGTTCGTAAGGGCACTCCAGTACTTACTGCGACTGCGGATCTTTCCAGCACCTTCGGAGAAGACGGCCCCACCATCACTAAACCAACATCAGAATCTCGCGGAGCAATCTCCTTTACGTCTAGCAACCCTGCAGTGGCCACCATCAATGCAACTACTGGACAAGTAACTGTTGTTGGTGCTGGCACTTCCACAATCACAGTCACCCAAACTGCGACAGATGATTACGTGAGCGCCACACAAACATTGACATTCACAGTCAAACAGGCAATGCCCAAATTGGGATCTCTCACTATCGGTTCTAAGACATTTGGTGACGCTGCATTTTCCGTCGAAAAGCCAACCTCTGTATCGTCTGGAACATTTACCTTCGCTAGCAGTGATAGCAAAGTTGTAAAGATCAGCGATGCCGGCAAAGCAACAATTGAAGGTGCAGGCACTACCACCATCACCGCAACTCAAGCAGCAGCAGGCAACTACTCGGCGAATTCGGTAACTGCCGAAGTCACAATTGCAAAGGGAACTCCAGAGCTTTCTAACATCTCTCTCAGCGGACTTATTTTTGGAGATGCTGATTCCACAATGGAACCCCGATCCACATCATCGGGCGCATTCACCTTCTCTAGCAATAACACTCGTGTATTGACCATTAATGAAAAGACTGGCCGCGTGCGTGTTGTTGCTGCAGGCACGGCGACAATCACTGTGAAACAAGCAGCAACAACAAACTACGAAGCTGCTTCTTCATCCGTCACTGTTCAAGTTGGTCTCGCAACACCAGCATTTGAACGACTAGACCCCATTTCAAAAGAATTCGGTGATGCTTCTTTCCTTTTCAACTGGGGTACCTCACCTAGCGATGGCGCTATCACCTACACCAGCAGTAACCCAGCAGCGGCCACAATTGATGCAACCACTGGCCGGGTAACAATAGTGAGCACCGGTGTTACAACCCTCACAATGACGCAGGCCAAAGGAACGAACCACACAGCAGCCAGCATTGTGGCAGTACTTACGATTAGTCGTGGTTTGCCGGTGTACGGAGATTTTGTCATCGACAACAAGACATATGGTGCGGCACCGTTCTTGCTCACCCGCCCCACAACCACAAGTACTGGAACCTTTTCTTTTGTGAGCTCTAATACGTCTGTGGCAACGGTAAACAGTTCCACCGGACTCATAACAGTTGTTGCGCCCGGTTCTACGGAAATCACTGCCTCACAAACACAAACACTCACCCACACCGCTTCAACCATTCGCACAACATTTATTGTTGACCCAGCCTCTCCAACTTTCGGAGCATTTATCGCACCGTCCAAAACCTTTGGAGATGCATCGTTCAGCATGGTCCAGCCAAGTTCGCCAAGCAGTGGTGTTTTCAGTTTCGGCAGTTCCAACACCGACGTTGCAACCATTAACTCCTCAACTGGCGCAGTAACCATTGTCGGCGCAGGTTCTACGACCATCACCGCCAGCCAAGCCGCAGCCACTCCGTACACAGCACGTTCAATAACTGCCACGTTCACTGTTGCAAAAGCCACGCCAGCGCTCAGCGGCTTTGGTGGTGAGACAGCTGGACTAGCCGGCACACGCTACGTCAACTACTACTCAGATAATCCGGATTGGTTTGCCACCGCCACTTTGCACGGTGACACGGTGACGTCAACGCAAATTCAAAACTTCACCAGTAACGCTGATTATTACAGCTGGCAATGGTTAGGCACATTCCGCAGCGCCGCTGCAGGTACGTACAACTTCTGTACTTCATCTGATGATGCAAGTCACCTGTGGATAGGCGCAACAGCCACATCGGGCTTTACGGTCACAAACGCCATTGTTAACAATGGCGGAACGCATCCTGTCGTCACTCGGTGCGGCAATGTCACTTTGGCAGCTCTCACTAATTACCCGATACGTATTCAGTTCGGTGAAGCAGGTGGTGGTGACGCAATGAGTGTGTACTTCACTCCCCCAGGCGGCTCTGCAATATACAACGGCACCGGTTACTTCTTCTCTGGCGGCGGCCTTACTAAGACAGTCGGCGATCAGCCATTCACACCGACGATCCCGTCATCCGTGAGCACTGGTGCAATCACGTACATCAGTTCAAACCCTGCAGTTGCAGCAATCAATCCAACTAGCGGATTGATAACGGTTCTCAGTGGCGGAACCACAACAATTACCGCAGAGCAAGCTGCCACAGCTAATTACAACTCTTCAACTGTGTCAACGACCCTCACTGTGTTGCGCGATCCGATGATTAGTGCAATGTCTGCTGTGACCAAGACATACGGTGTTGCGCCATTTACGTTGACCGCCCCAACCACGAACAGTAACGGTGCTATTTCCTACACGAGTTCCAATACTTCAGTGGCAACTATCAACGCAACTACTGGCCTCATCACTCTTACTGGAGCAGGGTCTACCACCATTACCGCATCGCAACTTGCTACGCCCACCTATGCAAGTGCCAGCACCTCAACAACTCTCACAGTTGAGGCCACCACGTTTACTTCAATCAGTGGAGGCGCAAACCACACGTGCGTTCGCACGTTAGAAGGTGCTGCTCAATGCTTCGGTCAGAACAACTACGGCCAACTAGGCGACGGCACCACTACTTACCGTTCGACCCCGGTAACGGTCACCGGATTGTCGTCAGGTGTTGTGTCAGTCAGTTCAGGTGCTTGGCATAGTTGCGCATTAATGACTAACGGAAGCGTGAAATGTTGGGGCCGCGGTGAGTGGGGAAACCTTGGTCAAGGTTCAACCGCAACCAGTTACACACCAGTAGATGTTGTCGGCCTGAACGCCACCGCAACCAAAGTTGTCACCACGCAATACACCACCTGTGTTCTCACCAGTGTTGGTGGGGTCAAGTGTTGGGGCTATGGCGGTTGGGGCCTGCTAGGAAATGGCGCAAATAACAGCAGCAATTCACCTGTCAATGTTTCCGGAATGTCTTCGGGTGTTATTGCACTTGCCGCTGGCGGTCAACACATGTGCGCCATTCGAAACACAGGCGCTTTGTCATGTTGGGGCTATAACGGGTACGGACAATTGGGTGACGGCACGGGAACAGAACGAAACGAACCGGTCGATGTCACTGGTTTGGATTTCGGAGTAACATCAGTTGCACCTGGCATGTATCACACGTGTGCAAGCTTGGCCACGGGCGCTGCGAAATGTTGGGGTTATAACGGCGATGGCCAATTGGGTAATAACACCTGGAGTAATTCAAACGTTCCCGTTTCGACATATGGACTCACCGATGTAACCACATCCATGAGTTCAGGAGAACGTCATACCTGCGTCATCAAGACTTCTGGCGAATTGGTGTGTTGGGGTGATTCATACAACGGCCTAGGCACTGGAACCACTGCGCGATCAAATATTCCTGTCAGCATTTCCAGCCTTGGAACAGGCGTGCGCTCTGTATCGGCCGGTTTGGCAGGGTGGCACACATGCGCTCTGACAACTAGCGGAAATGCAAAATGTTGGGGTCGAAACAGCGAAGGCCAACTCGGAGATGGCACCACAACTCAACGCCTATCCCCTACCAACATTATTGCTGTGGTCTCCCCGCAACTCAGTGTCACCACGCTTGGCGCACTTTCATTACCTGGTTCTGGTTACACCGCATCCAGTCCCAATTTCACTATTGCCCCACCATCTTCGAACCGTAGTGGTGCATCTACATTTGCTAGCTCTAACCCGAATTCAGCGACTATTAACTCAGTCACTGGAGAGGTCACCATCGTTGGCAACGGTGCAACATTATTCAGTGCTACACAAGCTGCAACCGCTACCCACGATGCAGCAACTACTTATACATCCCTCAATTTCGCCCCAGTGATTACACAATTGGCGATGGCGTACCACGACTCCTGCGGTCTTACGAACACAGGAGCAATGAAGTGTTGGGGCAACAACTCATGGGGTCAAATTGGAACATCGGCAAGCGGCACACAAACTTCACCGAGCAATGTTCCTGGCTATACAACCAACATCTCTGCTATTGCACCTGGATACCACCACACATGCGCTCTCACCACTGCAGGCGCAGTGAGGTGTTTTGGTTACAACTGGAACAACAACCTGACTCCCGGTATCAACTCGGGAGCAGTAAGTATCTCTGCCGGATACCTACACAGCTGTGCACTTATGTCATACGGCGGCGTGAAGTGTTGGGGCCGAAATGACAGTGGTGGGCAGCTTGGCGATGGCACCAATACAAATCGCGTCGCCGCTGTCGACGTTCTTGGCCTCACGTCTGGTGTCACTGCGATCGCTACAGGTTACGAATTCACATGTGCCTTGACTACCAATGGCGCAGTGAAGTGTTGGGGTTACAACGGATACGGCCAACTGGGTGATGGCACTACTACAAACAGAAACGCACCAACGCAGGTCAGCGGAATAACGTCCGGTGCCGTTGCAATTGCGGCGGGCTCTAACCACACATGCGCCTTACTTGCTAGTGGTGATGTCAAGTGCTGGGGACTAAATAATTACGGCCAAGTTGGAGATGGCACCAACACATACAGATATGTACCGACATCAGTCATCTCACTCGGAACAGCCATTCGTTCCATCACTATGGGTTGGGAGCATTCGTGCGCAGTCACCACGGGTAATGCAGTCAAGTGTTGGGGTCGCAACTCTGAAGGTTCATTGGGTGATGGTTCGTTTACGAATCGGAACTCACCAGTCGATGTTGTGGGCTTGAGCAGTGGCGTACTTTCCGTTACCGCTGACAGGTCACTCGCAACGTGTGCAACTGTCAGTGGTAACAGTGTGAAGTGCTGGGGCTACAACGGGCACGGCCAACTCGGTGACGGAACTACAACTAATCGTTCTTCACCGGGTGATGTCACCGGGTTAGTGTCTGGGTCAACGTCGACTACCACGCTTAGTGCTCTCACCTTGCCAGGTTCTCGATACACAACAACAAGTCCTGATTTCACACTGACTGCACCGACCTCAAACCGGACCGGAGCAATTTCGTTTGCTAGTTCAAACACTGAAGTTGTCAGTGTCAATTCAGAAACTGGTGTTGTTCATATCGAGGGCATCGGAACTGCTGTACTAGGTGCAAGCATCGGCGGCAATGGCCAACACCGCGCCACTTCATCTCAAGTAACCATCAACGTAGGTTTCTCATGTGCCAACGGCGGCACCTGCAGTGTTGGCGAAACTGGTCCAGGCGGCGGTGTGGTGTTTTATGTTCACCCATCGGCTGGCACTTTTGCATGTGGGGCAAACCTTGAATCCTCTTGTAAGTACTTGGAAGCTGCGCGATCAAGTGGGGTCAACTCGTGGAGCGATGTCGCAACCCTCTATCCATACTCTCCTTATAACTCGTCACTGATTGGAGCTAGTGCACAGGGCTCTGCTATCGGTACTGGTTATCGAAATACTGAGGCAATGATTAATCAAGGTCCTCTAGCAACAAATCTCAGTTACGCCGGAGCAATAACACGTGCCTATAGAGGTTCTTCAAATCTGACCGATTGGTATCTGCCTTCGAGTGATGAACTTGAACAGTTGTGGCTACAAAATTCTGTAGTTGCTCTTAGTGGAAACAACTACATAAGTTCCACGGAATATGACGCGCGCAACGCATATCGCCGATATGGAACTGCCAGCGCTGACGGAAACCCCGACGGAAAGCGTTGGGAATGGCATGTTCGACCCATTCGTGCATTTGCCCCTCTCACTGATTGTCAACTTGCCATCTCATGTGCTGTTGGCGACATCGGCCCTGCTGGCGGTCGCATTATCTACGTGAACCCCACTCAATCAAATGAGTATGACTTCGTTGAGGCTGCACCAACAGACATTGCACCAACCCTCTGGTGCGCAGGTCCAAAGGCGAACACTGTCATTGGTTCAGACAGTTGGTATCGCGATCTTGACTTTGCCCTCGTAGTTTCTAATGTGCAGTTGCGTAACTGCACGTCTGGCGCTGGAACGTCCGCTCAAAACTATTCAGCTGGTGGCATCACCGGCTGGCAGATTCCTAACTACTCACTTGTTGACCTTATGAGAACAGCTTTGTTCAATAACGGCATCGGCAATTTCATCTCTACTGATTACCTCACGGCAAACGAATCAAGCTCAACTCAATACGTCACTGTCAGCATGTCAAATGGCGGGTTGAGTTACCCCGACAAATCAACGGCCACTCGCCTGCGACCTGTGCGTTTCTTTGCCAAAGCAGATCGAAGCAAGAAGACCCCAACACTCAGCCTGTCTGTTCCTTCGAACTCATATGCCTACGGCGCCTCCAACTTCTATGCCACGTCATCAAGTACCGGAATCAACGATTTCGGCGGAAGTTTTGCTAGCCGCGGAACAATCACATTTACAAGCAGTAACACTGCAGTCGGTACGGTCGACCCGTACACCGGCCTCGTCACCATCGTTGGTTCAGGTTCATTCACAATCACCGCAACTCAAAGCGCATGGGGCATATTCAAGGCACCTACTTCTGTAACTACCAATATCAGTGTTTCAAACGGCACGCCGCTGTTCAGTGGCTTCGCATTGCCGGGAAGCGGATACAGAGCCGATGACGGTTCTTTCAACACCACTAACGCCACTTCATCAAATAGTTCTGGCGCGATCACGTACAGCAGTTCCAATACTGCTGTAGCAACAATTAACGCCACCACAGGCCGTGTCACTCTTGTCGGTGCAGGTAGCACCACGCTTACAGCAACCCTCGCACCTAATGGTTTTTGGAATGGCGCAACCCTCACTCTCCCACTCGCGGTTGGTGCGCTGTGCGCCGATGGTGGCGAATGCCGCATGGGCGACGTCGGTCCAGCGGGTGGTCGAATCTTCTTGCTACCTACATCAACTGGCAATACAACCAATAAGTACTTTGAAGCTGCCCCAAGCGATCTTCCGGCAGCATTGGAATGGTGCAACGACACCACAACTTCAATCACTGGCGCCAACAACCAGTACGCCATTGGAACCGGTGAAGCAAACACAACTGCTATTGATGCAGCATGTACGTCAGGTGCCGCACAAGGTGCTGCTGACTACACCAACAACAGCATCGGCGATTGGTACTTGCCATCGCTCGATGAACTCACTGCAATGCTGAGTGCACGCACAACTATTGGTGGATTCGCCGACGCTTCTTATTGGTCTTCTTCAGAAGAGAACGGTACATACGCCAAGCGTCTCGGCTTCCCTGATGGCGGTATGTCCGGCCATGTTAAGTCCCAACTATTCCAGGTACGACCAATTCGTTCGTTTGAGATTCGTCGGTCATGCCTTGACATCAAGACTGCGACCGGAACAAACACAAACGGTATGTACACCATTGCTCTCAACGTCAGTGGATCAATTATCAACACGCAGGTGTACTGCCTAATGGACTCGGCTATTAGTGGTGGCGGTTGGACACTCACCATGAAGGCCCCGCGCAACAGCACTTCGTTCCCTTACAGTGCGAACTACTGGACTACGGCCAATACGTTGAATCCGGGAAACACTTCGAACGTAACGTCTGACGCAACCAGCGCAAAGTTCAATACGTTCAACTACTTGTCGGGTACTGAAATGCTCGCTATATTCCCCGATGCGGGATACAACGGTGGCAGCCTCACCGGTCATACATACGGTTGGACATGGAAGACAACCATCCCAAGTGGACCAAAGACGCCATTGGAAATCTTTAGCGGTCCTGCAGAGCAATTCATTAGCGATGCGCTTAACTTCGGCGGGTATGACACTCGTGTCTGGACCCGTCAAGCAGACATCCGCTTCTATGGTTTTAACTGGAACGACAACCACAAAGCACGTTGGGGTTTTGGCTGGAATGAAAACGGTGGCGGTCTGTGGCCGAATGGTTATAAGGGCTCCGACGACGCCACTGGCGGTATTGGTTTGCAATGGGGCAACTACTCCGCCGGTGACGGGTCATTCTGCTGCACGCTGTCGAACGGGCTGAACCGATCTATGTCGTTCGAGACATACATCCGCTAAGCCCAACATTTGCTCTGATTTTGCTGGATACTTGGCATTATGAGTTTTAGTTCTTCATCGCCTTCTAGTCCTGAAGTTGATCCACTCGCTCCCCAACAGAACACCTCGCTTCTGTCTTCACCCTCGCGAGGCCTTGGTGCAATCGTTGGCTTGTTGTCAGGTGGTCTCGCGGTCACAATCGGAATGTTGGTAGCCGCCCTCGGTGCGGTCGCTTCGCCCATTGACGCCGTGGGAAGTTCATTTATTGATCGCACCCCGCACTGGTTGAAGACCTTGGCCATTGACTGGTTTGGAACTAACGACAAAACAGCTCTTCGAGTAGGAATCGTGATCGTGCTAATCGCCGTCGCGCTTATTGCAGGATCATTCAGCGTTACGTCACCTAAACCACTTATCAGTGCAATTCTGATTTTCGCTTTTCTCGGTGCCCTATCAGCGAGTGAACGAGAAGGATCAAACGGTGCTTCTGTTCTGGCTCCGATTGTGGGGGCCGTTATTGGAATCGCCAGTGCAGTGTTGCTACTTCGCATGCTGACGAACCGTTGGTTGGCAGCGAGCATTCCGTCCCCATCGCAAGTTCCTTTAGGTTGGGACCGACGCCGCTTCATGCGTACATCTGCTGCTGTCGGCGCGACCGCAGTGACAGCTGGGCTCATCGGCCAGAGCAAAGAGCTACAACGTGTTCGCTCAACCGAATCCCAGCGACCTGATTCGTTACCCCCCGTTGCTAAACCATTACCTCCATCTGAAATATCTCAAGACGTTTCTTTCATCACTCCAAACAGCGACTTCTACCGAATCGACACTGCCCTCTCATTTCCGAATGTCAATCTTGAGAAATGGCAATTGCGTATTCATGGCCTCGTTAATCAAGAGATCACCCTTACCTACGCTGAAATCGCAGCAATGCCCCAAGTGGAGAAAGTCATCACTATCTGTTGTGTCTCAAATGAAATCGGTGGACCGTATATCGGCAATGCCGTATGGCAGGGCGTCTACCTGAAGGACCTGCTGACGCAAGCCGGCGTGAAACCAGAAGCACAACAACTTTTTAGTCGCAGTCTTGACGGCTGGACATGTGGCTTTCCTATTGAAGTTGCACTTGACGGACGCGACGCGTTGCTCGCAATCGGAATGAACGGCGAGCCCCTCCCGCTTGCTCATGGTTTTCCAGCGCGCCTAATTGTGCCCGGTATCTACGGATACATTTCCGCAACCAAATGGTTGAGCGAAATCGAAATTAATAAATGGTCCGACGAAGAGGGCTATTGGATACCCCGCGGATGGGCGCGTGATGCGCCGATCAAAACTCAATCACGTATTGATGTGCCGCGCAGTGGAGCAACGATCACGACGGGACAAACACGAGTCGCAGGAGTCGCTTGGGCGCAACACACCGGAATTCAAAAAGTTGAAGTTCGCATTGATGCAGGAACATGGAACACAGCAGTTCTTGGCGATGACATCACTGACGACACCTGGCGCTTATGGACATTTGATTGGCAGGCCACATCGGGCGAGCACACAATTCAAGTTCGCGCAACAGACAAAAGTGGCTACACCCAAACTGAAACTGTTACTAGTGTTGCCCCAGATGGCGCCACAGGATGGCACACCCGCACAATAACTGTCGCGTAATCATCTAGCGCCCTCGGCAGGAATCGGACCTGCGACCTGCGGTTTAGGAAACCGTTGCTCTATCCACTGAGCTACGAAGGCGGGGGATGGTGCGAAATGTGGTGCGAAATTCGCCGACACACCTTGCGTCATCTATGTAGAGGTTACTGGAGTGCGCTCAGAGTGGAAAGAGATAAGGAAACATCCCTGTCGACAGGCTTATTCCTGCGCAGTATTAGCGCTAAGACGCACGAGATTCGCGCCTAATTGTTAGGTGCGTGGTTTGGAGTTGCGATTGGGCGGGTCCCACGTGCCGAAGTAACGCGATACGTCTCCCCCGGTTCGGTAATGCCACGCCAATAGCGCCGTGATTCCCTGGTGAATTTGATACCCGCGTAGTTGAAGCTCTCGTCGCTCTAAACCCACTGCTCGTACTCGCCTACCAAACCACTTTTCTTTCATGTGGTTGTGCATTGATTCAGTGTCTTCACGTCCACCAAACAAACGACGCCAGTCCGGATCCGTCGGTGGAATAGTTCGCAATGCTCTAGTGCGTCGCTTGCCATTTGCGCGCTCATCATCGGTACTCGATTGGCGAATCCATGCCGTCAATCCGCGAAGGTGCGGACTCACAGCGTCCAGTTCAGGAATACGCCAGTGTCCATACAAAGTGGTGCCACGTCGTTTCGTCTGCACTCGATCTAAGGGCTGCCACAAGCGCTGGCCATCAATCACCATTTGGATGCCAGGAGTTCCGTCAAATGCCGTCACAGGCAAGTCCAATTCTCGCCCACTGTCTTTGAATGCGTATGTACCCAATGGAACTTGTGCGCGTTTCCCTTTGTTCGTCAATGACGTTTTCGTCAGCACATGGCGGCCTGTGTCGAGAATGCGGTCTTGGTCGGGTGGATGCAGCGCCATGTCGTAGCCCACTCCACGAACCTCTGGCACTGATCCGATGATTGGCAAGACCATGTTGGTGAATACACCGCCATCTCCAATGCCGTCGGGCCTGAATTGTGCATCAAGAATCACACGTTCATGCGCGTGCTGTGTACGTACCAGTGCACTCACCCAGTAGTTACCCGGAAACTGTGTGTCGTCTTGATAGCGCACTGCATCAGGGTCATAGCGCCGATGAATGATCTCACCTGTTTCTGGGTCAACTCGCACACCAGCAATATTCGAGTGATACAACGATTCCAGCCATGTGGCATCGCCATAAATCATGTTGTGATTCGAAGGATGCGTAAGCGAGTCATCATCTACGAAGCAACCAATCAGCCGCGCAATCTCTAGTTGTGTCTCTTGGCAGTGTTCTCGCAGGCGGTCGATGTAACAGAACACATTGTCAATCAATATTCGTCGCCCACGGTTGTACTGGTCACGACTCAGAGGTGTTTCTTCCAACCGCCGGGTGCGGTGATGAGGCCAAGCTTTCTCGATTTCTGTTTTCAGAATCCCCCACATTCTGTTGTTATCCAGAGATCGAAACATGCGGCGAACAGACGACTTCTCATACAACATCACATCGCTCATAATCACCGAGTGGATTTCATATTCACGTGGGCGGCCAGGACCAATGCGTATCTCTAAATCGTCTGCTATCTCCTCAGCGAACTCCCACATGGGTGCATATGTTGCGTATGCAATGAAATAGTCAAGATCACTGAGTTGCAACGGCATTGTGTGCGAGCGGCGTTTGCGTCCAGCATCACTCGCTGCTGTTCCTTTATGGCCATCAATACGCTCGGCCATGGAATAGTCAACGGCAGCCCCCATTTCAGACACCGCAATAGGGTTCAGTCCATAGTTCTGTACCCGCTGCGGACGCCGCTTCTTTGCCACTACTTAGTCACCCACCACTCGTAGCGCAACATGCGAGCAGTGGCATCAAGAGAGTTGTTCCCTAAGAACAATGCAGCAGCTTCTAACCCTTGGGCTTCCAGCACCACCATTGCTGCACCAAGACGAATCGACTTTGCTGTCACACCAGAACCCGAACGGAATCCAGTCATACGCATCACATTCATCAGGCGTGTGTTTACTGTGCGTGCAACGTTCTCTGACGTTACAAAATCTGCAACTGCCAAACGCTGTTCACTCTCACGATGGTTTTCACTAAGAAAGAGAGCAATGCGATTGCACGCCCATTCCGTGAGCACCATTGTTCGTGGGTTCTCCCCCTCAAAGTGCACAACCCTGCTTTCGAGGTCAACATCACATACGCGCATCAGTCCGGCTTCATTGGCGGTTGCGCCCGACATGCTCAAAGCAACCAATACATCTTCACCTGTACTGATTAGCGTGCTGTCCACCATCCCGATGACTGAATCAAGTTCCAAAAGGTTCAA
>Ga0114975_10000971_pt1 | contig 20962 bp, 36 predicted proteins | sample S_130626_EF_Meta_FD_87031 | JGI IMG/M metagenome (GOLD analysis project Ga0114975, IMG submission 87031) | Freshwater microbial communities from Lake Simoncouche, Canada to study carbon cycling - S_130626_EF_MetaG | ecosystem: Environmental > Aquatic > Freshwater > Lake | place: Lake...
GAGTATACAGCCAAGAAAGCTGTGTATGACAAAGAGATAGTTGCATACAACAAAGCCGTTGTTGCAGCAGCTATCGCACATCTAAAGTCTCTTGATACTAAAGAGACTGTGTATCGTTCAAGCTATCGCAATGGCAATATCAATATTGATTTTAATATTGTTGTAGTTGATAAACAACCAGAAGGTAATCCGTGCGAACCAAGCACACATCTAATTGATAGAATCGAAAAGCAAATTCGTTCTGTATCAATTATGGCTGGAGAAACATTCAACGCTAGTATGTTGAATGAAGACTTCTTCAACTGCCTATAACCAACACAAACAATCCGGCCCCCGTCAGCAATGGCGGGGGCCTTAGTCATAAGGAGACAGTATGCGAAAGCTTCTGTTAAGTAGAAAGAAACTCACTGAGAAGATAAACCGACTCATGTGGGATGAACATTGTGACAATCAATTCGAAGAAAGTCAAGTCATGCGCTCATACAGCGCAGGCATCATCGATGGTCTAGGTATGGTTCTACACCTCATGCATGATAATCCTGCCAAGGAAGCACCCGTGTTTCCTATCAGCCTATCATTCTATGAGGAAGAAGACGAGTCCTGCACCATTGCTCGTAAACAACAGGTAGTCGAAGATATGCGTGAGCGTGTGTTTGACTTACAACAAGCCAACAAGCTATCATTATTTTATGAGGAGGTTGACTAATGAACTATGATTGGAATTGGGCAGATAACTTCCTCAAACGTGGTCGTAAGAAGTATGAACGCCCACTATACGATAGAGGTCTTCGCATTTGGAAGACCAACAAATGGGATGCTGATAGTAATATCAATGTCGGGTATGCATGGAATCTAATTAATCCATTTGTTACATACCATAAAGACGGAACAACAACTATCCAAGCACCTACCTATCCACACGGATGGTCAGCGCTGCGTGGATACAGTACTCGCTTTACTATCAATCGTTACGCAGGTATTCAAGTACTACAACGTAACTTTAAGTTTTACTTAGAAGAACACGATGCTCCTCTAAGCCCAGTTAAGATGCAAGGCTGTCGTATGTGTAGTAGAACAGGCTTGATAGATGGCTGGTGCGGCCCATCAAATTGTTATGACGGTGTAAAAGGAGAAGATGGAAAGATGAGTTGTGAAACACATCCTGATGCAGAATACATTGGACAAGTTTGGCAATACAACTGGCACATGTTACCTTGTCCACACAACAACCCAAAGGGTCACAAAGTAATTCGTGAACTTCTATGTTATTCCTGTAATGGCGTTGGAATGCGTGATTATGGGAGCAAGCCTGATCGCACACAATGGGACGGTTCTCCGCTTCGTTTGCGTGATGGAAAGATTATCAAATCAGCAGCAACACTACTAGAAAGGATGGTCGCAGACTATGTCGAACCTATCGGCTAAGTACGACCCTGATGTAACCAAGGTGCCTAGAGCACCACACACAGAAAATATGTCGCAGACACTAGCATATCTACATGGAGGTTTATTACCTGCAGATATGTTAGATGCCTCAACACAAACAACCGCCTATCGTGATGCAATCATTGCAGGGATATACAAAGAAGGTTATGCACCAGCTGTGCTGCCTACTTTCTTAAGGGAACTCCAAACAATTCAAAATGTTATGGAAGACTTTGAGATTACTCTGTGTGAATATGCTGCAACTACAGCGTATCTATCAGGTCACTTGGAACTTACAAAAGAAATTCTTATGCGAGTCCCTGGCCCATCAGTAACTAGTTACATTAAGACATTGCATCAAGCCATTGCTGTTAAACAGTGGGGCAAAGATGTATTTAGCATGGCAATTGGTAACGGTGTTGACAATGCCATTCAACAATGGGAAATGATTCAAAACCAACAGGTTTGATAGTCCATATGGCTATCAAATAGAGTGGGTTGGCTAAGCCCACCTCGAAGCATACTTAATCGATTCAAGACCCGAATAATTTATATGGCTCACGCAGTTAGTAGTACGAAGTAACTAGTTGTATGCGAGATGAGAAGACAAGGTGCGATGGGTATTCAGTCCCTGCATAGCAACGGAGGTAAGCCAACCTACTCTAACAATAGAAAGGAAACACCTATGTGCCACGCATGTGAGCATGAAGATGAGGGAGACGAAACAGCATTCGACCCTCAGTACATTAACGAACTCCAAGAACTACCTCCTGATATTAAAGAGGAGTTCATTGGTGAGATAGCAGGCTTAATGAGTCACATCATTGAGCGTGCAGAAGCGCAAGGCTTCTTGTTTGAAATGATTACAGAATGGCCTAGACAAAAGGTCGCTATGTATGAAGCAGCACTAGTCATGGAGAAAAATATTCTCGATGGCAATGAAGACTACTAGAAAGGTACAACATGGAGATAGCAGTATTCACCGAGTCTTATGAACCGACTATGGGTGCTAAGAGGCGTCAAATCCTTATGGCTCCACATGATGGCGGAGTTAAGATATGGTCACGAATGACTGATGGTAGCAAGGGCCCACATAACAAATGGGAAGAAGCTCACCTCGATCAGTTTGAGAACATGATCGAAGCCAATGAGCAATTGACACGGACCCCTGTTGGTGTGTATGTCACATCAGCAGATGAGAAGGCAATTGCAGACAAAGGCTATTCTCCTGTACTAGGCACCAAGGCATGCAATCAGCATGGCAAGGCTGAACCTAATACAGATACAACTCCGTTCCTAGATAAACTCTATGAACTTCATGACTATATACTAATTGGAGATGATTCATTGGAAACATATGTAATCGATAACCGACGTCAAGCTGGCTCTACAGTTCCATTGGTAGTACCAGTGCCAACACAAACAATGGATGACGTTTCACACTCAGTAGGTGGTAAAGTCTTCAGTGTTAACCTTGCAACAGTTCCACGCAAGGAACTAGCTGAGCGCTATGTACATCGTAAGATCTGGGGTCAAGAAGACTTCGCGATCTACGATACAGCACGCTCTGAAGGCGTTAACGTTCTTATCTACGGCCCAACTGGTCCTGGTAAAACAACATCTGTTGAAGCATGGGCTGCTGAACGTGGCTTGCGTATGGCGTCTATCTCTGGTAACGCTTCTATGGAGCCAAGCCAGATGACTGGTAAGTTCGTATCAGATGGTGAGGGTGCGTTCATGTGGATCGACGGTCCTGTTACGGATGTAGTTCGTAACGGTGGCGTTCTTCTGCTTGATGAGGTCAACTTCATCAATCCTAAAATCTATACCAACCTGTATTCATTGACTGATGGTCGTCGCAATATTACATTGCTCGATCACCACGGCGAGACTATTGAGGCGCACAAAGACCTCACCATCTTCGCTACTATGAATCCAGATTACATCGGCACCACACCACTCAACTTCGCGTTCCGCAACCGCTTCGACATTCAAATCCCGTGGGATTATGACGATGCTGTCGAGGAGAAGTTAGTCACTTGTAAGGCTCTTCGTGTATTGATGAAGCAACTTCGTATAGAAGCTGCCAAAGGTCAATACGAAACACCAATCTCTACCAATATGGGTATGGAGTTCACTAAGTTCGTAGACCTACTTGGTTATGAGTTTGCAGCAGAGAACTTCATTGCTCACTTTAGTACAGATGAGCAAGCAAGCGTGCGTATGGTATTCCAAACACACGAATACAACATCAAGTTAGACCTAGGCATCGCAGAGGAAATCACAGTTGAACATATGGCTGAGATGAGTATCGATGAGCGCCTTGAACTATGGGCTAACTCAATTCCATCTAACGTCTAAGGAGGCTAAATGCTTATAGATAATATAGATGACTCACCGTACAATTCGGATGCACGCTCAGAAGAAGATCAAGAACGCTTAGTTCAACTAGGTGCTCTTTGTCGTGTGTATGAGCAAGCTGACCGAGTTCTAACTGGTGACCCATTGATTGTCAATGTAATGCCTGGTGGCCCTGCTCCTGCATGGTCTGACGGTGCTGCAATTTATATCAACCAAGAAGAAATCACTGATATGGACTTGGAGACATTGACTCAAGTGACGGGCCTCAACTATCATGAGCTTGCCCATCACTTCTATACTCCACGCAAGGGTACGGAACTTATCAAGTGGGTGCTTGATAAAAATTACATGGAAGCAACTAACATCCTTGAGGACCAACGCATCGAGACTCTACTCGTTGCTCGGTATCCTTCAGTTGCCCCATATCTAATCGGCACATGTGCTCGATGGTTAGGCAACGCACCTGATGAACTAGCAGGTGTGTATCCATTAGTACGTGGTCGTAGGTATCTTCCGGTAGAAATCAGAGAGGCATATCGCGATGCGTTTGCACTACCTGAACTCATACCTGCAATCATTGACATCGTTGATCAGTATCGCTTACTTGCATTCCCTAAAGATTACAAGAAAGCACAGGAACTAATCAAACGTTTCAATGACGAAGTACTCAAGTCATTCAAGAATGACGCTGCAGACATTCCTATGTCCGGTGGTCCTAATGGTTGCGGTCATCGTGACCCAATGAGTAAAGGTCGTCCTGAACCTGGCAAGATGCAAGAGCGTGACGCTCAGCGTGCCGGTGGTCAAGGCACAGCAGAGTCTGTGTACATTGCTAAGCCTAAAGACAAGCAAGACCCTACCAACACAAACACTCCCGATGCTAGTGAACGAAATGGAAGCATGCCTGTGCCACAAAGCGCAGCCGATGCTCTTGCATTACGTGAACTAACTCAAGAGGCTAACAGGAATGCACCACCTAGTCAAACACCTGGTGAAGGTCACCACGCAAGTAAGGGTGGTATACCTGACAACATCAATGACTTACTTGACAAAGCAATTGATGCTGTATACGATAACAAAGCTGTACAACAAGACATCAAAGCCAAGCAACGAGTAATCGTTGGTGGTGATGGTAAGTTTGATGAGTCCAACAAGATGGGCAAGTTCGACCTTACCAGTGTCCCACAAGAGACAATCGTTATGTATCGTAGGTTTGCTAAAGAACTAGAACGACTACGTGATGAGTGTGAGCCTGCGTGGAACAAAGGCGTGCCAACTGGCAGGCTCAATGTACAGCGTGTAATTAATGGATGCGAGATCGACGAAGCCTTTGACCGTTGGGAAGAAGGTAATGATGGCGCCGATGTGGAAGCCGTCATTCTAGTAGACCGATCCGGATCTATGAGTGCTAATCAAAACGATAGAAATGCTTCGTTAGCATGCTGGACTATCAAGCGTGCTCTTGAAGCAATCGATGCACCAGTCACAGTCTATGCGTTTGATGACCAGACAGAGATCGCATACAAGCGTACAGACCGTGCCAACAAAACACGCTACAAGTTCATCTACGGCAATGGTGGTACCAATCCGTACGGTGCGCTTGTAGCAGCAGAGCAGTTGCTTATTTCTTCTCGTAAGAAGAACAAGATGCTGTTCATCATTACTGACGGCGTGTTCAATGCGGAAAAGAACGACGAAATCATTGCGCGTATCAGTAAGCGTGGAATCCTTACAGCCATGACTTTGATCATGGATGAGCGTGATATGCAATACTACGCAGGCAATCCAAACTATACAGCAGAAAACTTCCGCCATGGCGCGGAGGTATTCGGACATATCAACTCAGCCCGTGACTTAGTGCCGTTTGCTAAGTCAGTAGTTATGGGTGCAATCAAGAAACGCAGAAGCGCCTAACCAACACAAACAAAGGAAACAATATGTATACAGTCTATGACAATGTAACAGAAACACTTATAGGTCCATTCAATGACTATGAGAGCGCAGAGATGTTTATATTACACGCATCTGATGCACTTGTGGATGGTGGGTCTAATTTAACTATCGAATCAATCTCAGAACCAGCAGAGTGGGCGCAAGACAACCACCTATTAATAGAGGCGGTGATGTAATGGGGGAAGTTTACAACTTCCAAGACTACAAAGAAGCAAAGCAAAAAGGTATAAGCGTTAAAGCATTACGAGAGGAACGATTCATAATGCAAAAACTACTTAACCACGAGTTCATAGAGGACCTAGACGGTGAGTACTTTGTACATGATATGCGTGAAGGTGACACATGGCCCGAAGGATATCCCTTTGTCTTAACAGAAGACTTAGATACTGGGTATCACGATGACTGTGAGCATACTCATTGGCATATCATTGAACAAGACTACCAAGCCGCGTGTAACAACTGTGATCTCAATGCTTGGAGTGCGCCATGGTAAATACATTCTTGCCATGGCCTGATGAAGTTAAGACAGCTAAATCCTTAGACAACAAGAGACTTGGTAAGCAGCGTGTAGAAGCTCTGCAAATTCTGAGGGCCAACTTGGGTCTAACTAAAGGATGGCGCAACCACCCAGCCGCAGTTATGTGGCGTGGTCACGAAGGTGCACTTATGCAATACATATGTGCTATATGTGATGAGTGGGAAGCCCGCGGCTATCAAGACAATGTACGCGCTCAAGTTCTTGAGCTGTACAAAGCACACAATATAAAAACAGAGTCTTATGACAAACCATGGTGGTGGGGTAAGCGTAAGTTCCACAGGTCTCATAAGTCAAACCTAAAACGCAAAAATCCAGAACATTACGAATTTAATGTTCCGGATGATTTACCGTATCAATGGCCAACGCCTGAGAATACATTCCGTACAACAGTAAAGAAAGGAACATAATGCCAAATTGGTGTGACAACGTAGTAATGATAAAGGGTGATCCGGGAGACATACTTAAGGTAAAAGAATTACTTAAGGATGACAATAGTGTCTACTCTTTTCAAAAAATTATGCCATGCCCACCAGCTTTACTCAACGGGTCAGCACCTAACAGAAATGAACAAAGTGCTGCGTTCAACATAAGTAAGTATGGTGCAGCAGATTGGTACAACTGGTGTGTAGAACATTGGGGTACCAAGTGGGGAGCATCTGATGCTCATATGACGGTAGACAATCCAGATCAACTTGGCTACACGTTTCAGACAGCATGGTCTCCACCTGTTCCGTTGCATGATCATCTAGCTAAGATGTTTCCCAACACAAACATATTCATCAACTATGATGAGAGTGGTTGCGATTTCTCTGGCTGGGGTTATTATCAAAACGGAGAGTTAAGTAAAAAACACGAATACAACACATCCTACTATTCCGTGCGTTCTTACATGGAACCTGACACAGACATCTGGGAATATCTAGAATAAGGGAGGATAATGCCTAATGACAAGCTAACGACAAAGTTACGTATACTCTATGAGGTAGAAATTGCTACGTGGCGTATAGGTAACCAGAATGAGATCGAGAACCGAGAGTGGGCCTTACACGTGTATGACCGCAACCAACAGCAGTGGGTTCAGGTCAATGCGCTAGACGCACCCGGTGAGAAAGCAACCATCAAACACATACAAGTGGTCGAGTGACCCCGGGCGCATCCGGGGTACTCGGGCATGGTGTAGACTCTATGGTATGTAAGAGCTAACATAGAAAGTATACACGACGAACTAGAGAGGGGATACAGTGTTCGACTTCGCTAATCTGCGTATAAAAGACAAAGATATGAAGAAACTGGTCTCTGCTCTAGAGGATGCGGGCATGAATATATCAATGACTTCAGGCAAACATCACATCAAAGTAGTAAATCCAAATACTAACAAGATGGTCTTTATAGGGAGCCAATCCCTTGGAGACTTTAGAGCAGGCCGTAATATGATCAGAGACCTAAAGAAGATAGGTTTCAACTCGGATATGAAACTATAAGGAGAAAACATGACTAAGAAAATAAGCGCTGTGTTTTATGCACAGATTGTTAAGAACCAATCAAAGGGCGGTGCATGGCTAACTACCATTAAACTTACCGATGAGGGTATGGATACACCTTACGATAGCTACACAGCTGCGTGGTCTAACGCGTCTGCAGCAAAGCGTTGGATCAAAGAGGTGCTACAAGCAACGACTCCACGTAAGTCTGTAAAGATGAATGCATGCACAACAACACCTCCAGATGAAAAAGGTAAACCTATGGCGTTTGATGGTGAAGTAGCATTCAAACGGGAGGCATAACAATGAACGTAGATATGCAAGTAGCTGAAAAGATTGCAGATCAAGGCAATAGAGCTATGGATCTAGCTGAAACAATCAATGACTTTCTAGATGAGGGAGAAATTGATCATATGATGCTTCTTGACGCATTAGCTATACATGGCTATACACTTGAAAAAGCTACAGATGAAAACATCGCTAGCCTAGCTTATATGTATGGCTTGGCCGCAGAAAATAACGAGGCATGAAATGGATATGGAAACAGTACTACCTATTAAAACAGTAAGTGACATCATGAAAGAAATAGCTGAGACCGATGATGGTGGATGCTCTTGTGAAAACTGTAACTGCAAAGATGAACCTATCGAGGAGGAAAGTTAATGCCTAAGTACAGCGTTATATTCGATACAAGTCGCAACGGTATATTATCATTCACCGCAGAAAATGATAATGAAGCTATCCGTTTGTATGAGGATCTACTCACAGGAGAGATCTATATAGATGAACTAGATGATGCTCAAGAACAAACAGAAGACAACAGCTCTACGTTCTATGAGCTTAGAAACGAAAAGCAAAAGTTGTTAGCAGAATAACGGCAAACAAAACGCCCCCGGCCTTTATGGTCGGGGGCGAATGTTTGTGTTGGCCGCGATTAAGCGAGATCCTCATCGTCCAACAACTTTGATTCTAGCAACTCTGATTCTAGGTCTTCTAGGTCTTCTAGGTCTAGATCCAAGTCATCGAATCCATCCTCAAAGTCTTCTTCGAAGTCTTCGTCAAATAGATCTGGGTTGATGTTGTCTTCTGTCATGGCATTTCCTTTTCTAGAGTAGTAACTTGACTGGTTTATTGTACATTATCCCGAACTAGTTTTACTTCACAAGCATCTGTTGTACAGTAGGCCTCTCCTACTGCATCAAATGCCATCCCCTCATATACCCCAGCAAGGTCAATCGGGAAGAGTGTCATCTTTCCAGCCTCATATTCTTCAGCAGTACTCCGAGTATACGGCATCTGAGGATACACCCCATCTTCCATTGCTAAGAATGAGACTGTCTTTAATTGTCCATCATACATATGTAACGCAGTGCCAATTGCAGCAGCTTCTGTAGCTGGATCAAACGATACTGTTACTGATACAGAGTTGTCTGACCAATAGCGTTGAGCAGTAGCAGCAAGAGCCATCTTTTCATAAATAGATACATCCTTCTCAGAACGTACCGCTCCAGATTCAATTGGGAAGTACACGACTGATGTTGTATCAGGTGAATTTACTTCAGGTTCTACCCTGTAGTTAGCCATCTTAAAGAGTGGCAGCATAGGGTCATTGTTAGCGAAGCGAATTGTACGAAGGAAGTGCTTTCCACCCGGTGTCCAGTGAACTCCAGGGGATTCACCGGCTAGGATAGAAACTGTTCCTGAAGGTTTGATCGTAGTAGTCTTGATTGACTCACGAACTCCCAACCATTCTGAGTAACTCTTATCATAGCTCTGTACTGTTGCATACCCCTCATCCATCCAAGTACGAAGAACCGGTAAGCCCTTGGTATCGGCAAAGTTTGCTACTCCTGAGATAGATGTGCCAATGCGACGGTTACGCTGCATGATTGCATTTGTCTCTTCCCAGTGTGTTGGTAGGAGTGTTACAGTCTTAGCATAGAGATAGGCAAACTTAAGAGTTCGCTTGAAGTCATCAAGAGTCTCATGACGACCAATGTATGTTTCAACCAGAGTACAGCACTCCATAGATTCCAAAGACTGTTCAGCGCAGGGGTTGTATCCCGCAGCTCTATGGTCTTTGTTATTTATAGGGTCAGCTAGGCGTCCGTACTTACGAGTCACGTCCATCCAAATAACTCCTGGCTCACCGTTGAGGGCAATACCGTCAATGATAGGAGTTAAGTCTTCTCCAACGCTTACTTCTACTGAGTTGTTAGACATCCAGGCCCATGAGGCACGTTCAGGCATAACATCATAATTCTTAAGATTAAGAAAGTCTTTGTCCGCAATAGTTCCCATAAGTAGCTCTGCAGATCTACGAACGTTTCCTGAAACCACACATACTCCGATTAGATTTCCTAGATCAGCTATGTCTACAGTGGTTAGCTTTTGACCCTCTCTCCCATTGAACATAGTTCTAATGTAGTCGTGAAGTTTGATTAACGGGTCTGGTCCGGCCGCAGTACCGCCAAATGTTTTGATTGGAACTCCGAATGGCCGTATTTGGCTATAGTCAAATACTGGGCTCTTCTGATCTGGCTTAAGGAAGCTATTGATGACTGCGGTTGTACTTTCGACCCATCCTTCTCGGGTATCCGGGATAATGATTGGATCGGTGTCTGGCTGTGGCGAGTAGATGGTGAAATCTTTAAGTACTCCCTTAGTATCAAATCCAACGCCTACTCCCAACATAGACGCTTCCATAAGAAACGCAAAGGGTTTGGCTGGATTAAGTTTAGTCATCTCAGACGTAGATACGAATGAGCAGTTCTGCAAAGCTGCAGAGTTCTTTTGAATATTAACAAGTGGGGTACCCATCATCCAGAGACCTCGCCCTGGTGGAGTCCACTTAAAGTTAAACATACGGTCAAAGGCTTCCTTGGCTGAAGAGGCTGCCTTTGTATCAGACCAAGGCAGTCGTTGCTGCTTGGCATAATCTTTCTGCAGTGAGTACATGCCATTGATGACACGTTCACATGCATCGACCCAAGTCTCCTTGGTTCCATCCTCTTTAAGACGGGAGTAGGTACGGATGAAAGTAATCTCACCCACCGAGTTTCCGGCTGCGTCCCTATAACCCCAATTAACCGTCTTGGATTTATAGGAGTTGACAAACTCTTCAGCTAGTTTAAACGAAAACAAAATACAGCCTCATTTCTGGTAGATTCTTCTTGTTATCAGGTATAAAAATTAAAAGCCCTCATCTAATATTCTACTCGATTGGGCCTCACTTACGCCACCGTTAGGTAGCTCTTTTAGGGTGTTAGCTTTGTCACCAAAGAGTGCCGATAATACACCACCAGAGGTTTGACGCTCTGCTGTAATTCGGATAAACTCTTTGTTCTCTTCTAACTCCTTCATTTGCCCAACCAATTTAAATAGTCGGTCGATCTCTTGTCCGGTGTTAGGATCTGGGTATCCACCGTTCAATTCTTCAGAAAAACGTGCAAAAGCTACTCTAGCGCCCTGCATTTCAACAACTGCGTTTAACAATCCTCGTAGTTGCTCCTTAGTTTTAATCTCTACTGGGAGGCTGAAGGCGCAACTATTACCAGGTTTAAAGGCTGGACAGTTGGCTGCCACGAAGCACGTATCACACTGACGGAGGGAAACTGAAGTACTTGACAAGACCGAAACATCTTTGATAACATCTTTTCCATCGTCATCTTTTTCAACTACAGTCTTTGTTCTTACTCCAAAAACAGGCAGAGTTTGGAGGTCTTTAGGCTCTCTTTGCTCCAAAACTTTCCTACTCAAAACAGGACTGTTATCAGGATCTGACCCCCCTGTTTCCGCACTTCCTGGGTCATCTATAAACGCACTGTTATCAGATAACTTCTTACCGGATCTTTTATCCAAGGCCTTCTCCAATTGTAAGTATGACCAAATAGCGAGGCGGGTTACTTCGTTACTATCATCATTAATAATTTTGTCGTAGTCCAGTCCAGCCTTCTCAATGATAGCTTTGTATCTAGGGCGTGCCTGATCCTTTTGTTTCTTCTGGTATCTAACTAGCCGTGTTCCATCCCAGACAATTGTCTCGCCTCGCATCATTGGTGATAGCCATGCAAGACTACTAGCCGTAGACAAGACTACCTGCCGTAAGTTATCGGGCTTAGAGCAGGCCACCCCATGAAATTGTAGATCTGGGAATTGGTTAAGTAAGGTACGTGAACGTGCTGCTAGGCTGGTGTCATCCTCTAGGGTCTCTCCGAGTAAGGCAACGTTTGTAAAGCGCTCACAGAGGCTGTAGAGGCCCGTATGGCCCGTCTCCTGGTGCCATACGACCCAAAGCTTATCTCCCATAATCTCATACATCTGAGACCTGTGGTAGTTGTTCCAGGCGTTACCCATAGCTTTAACATCCAGCTCAGTTGCGCCGGATATTCTTTCTGCATTGACCGCTAGGAAGTCCAAGTAAGCATCGCTATACTCTTGGAGTTCGCGTTCAGTCATATTAAGGTCATTGAGTTGGTAACCACCACCATCTACGTAGACCGCAACATCGTCCGGGAATCTTCCCTGGATCAGGTAGTCTTTAGTCTTAGGCAAGCCCCGCTTGGCCAATCTATAATAATTAAGAGATACGTGCTTTACACCCATATCGGTGAGAAGAATACGGTGGGACGGAACTTCAGCCCCCATGAATACTATGTTCATTCGAAGTTATTTACCCTGCTACCCAAGTGGACATCAAGTAAAGCTTCTTTTTGACGTGTGACTTCGGCCTGAAGATCGTCCCAAGGACGTACATCTCTAATTGTTCTAACAAAGATGGGAGAAGCAAAGTTAAGTACAGGAATTCCAATAGCTAGAGCTGCGGCGCAATAATCGGCGTCAGAGTCAACAAATAGCTCGAGCTTGCCTTTGGCTTTAGCTACGTCTAAATGACGTAGTCGTAAGTCTTGTCCTTCAAAGAACATAGAGCTGTCATAAAGCTCACCATAACCAACAACCATATGACTTCGTAGCCAATGCTCTGACTTTTTAGTGTCCATGTCAGAACTAATTATGACGCGATAAAACTCAGATAAAATTCTGAACAGCTTGATACCTTCTGGGATCGGATCACCGGTCTCAGTCTTTAGCACACCCTCTAAAGCAATTATAGCTGACATTATTCCTCTTCATAGTTGTCCAAATGTTTCTCTTCGCAATCTCTTGCTAGAGAAGTTACCACAAACTTCTTCTTACAAATTTCGCACTGCCACCGTGTGTAGTCCATACACCTATTCTACCGCAAACTTCTCCGGATCAATGTTGAAGCTGTAGGTAGCTCTACACCGTAAGTCTCTAGCTGTTGTTTAGACTGGGCTTGATCTCTTTGATCTTTAAGAGTTCTAAGGGCTTGTACAGCCCCAGACTTCTTTCCAGCTTGCCAGCGGTAATTATGGTAATCAGCATAGCCAGCGCCAAGCTGACTAAAAGCTAACTTACGTCCATGATGAATCTCATCAAATAAAGCTGCAGCTTGTTCCTGAGCTAATTTAATTTTACGTTCTGCATTAACCTGATACGGAGTGTTCTTAGCACCACGTAGTTCTTCAATAGCTGAATTATGACGAGTAAGAATCTCAACAGCCATATCATGGTCTCTTTGAGATTTTTGTTCCCAATCCCTACTATATGGTGGGTTAGGATTTTTATCTGGTTCTACAGTCCAAGCATCTGCAATTAAATCGTAAGCTGCGTAAGGATTTATATCTCTAATATCCGTAGCTGGGTTTACATAGAATGTAAGTTCATAGCCATTCCAATTACGAGTATTGGGAATAACCTCAGAATTAAATCCTTCATTAAACATAGACGCAATTTCATTGTTAGAGAAGCCCGCATACTCAGGATTTGCCTGACGAAACTCTACGTACTCAATACCTACTAAGCAATCAAGATCTCCTGGTTGACGGGCTGCATACCATTGGTATGAAATGCCTGATCCGGCTAACCAAGCCTTAGTCCAACGATAAGGATTATTAAAGTTACGACTTAAGTACTCAAACAATATTGAGAGAATACCTTCTCGCATTGTAATCTTTAACTGATTATCTATGAATAGATTTGGATCTAATTCGTTTGCGGGCACGCTGAAATACGAAGTAGCTCCAGGTGTGATACCTGGAGCTGCTGCGTAATCATATTTTCCCATATGCGTATTCTTCCATCCATTACGTAGTTACGTCTCGGCTTGAAGCAACGAATATTAGGCTTGTGGAGCTGTCTTCTCTGCTGCGATACGTAGAGAGGTATATTCTGCGGCTGCCTGAGCTTGAAGATCCATTAGGATTTCAGAGGTATAGCGGCGAATTTCTAAAAGAGTTGATTCACGTTCTACTGGAATATTGAACTGTGCAAGGTCTTTTTCAATGAAGACTGCGCCTTCTTCTCCAATAAGCACTGCAAATCCAGCTCTAAACTTAACACCTTCTGGTAAAGAAGGATCTGCATGCACGTGGTCATGTGCGTGGTCGTGTCCCTGGTCTTTTGTTTCTTCTGACATATTATGTCTCCTTATTCGTATAGGCCCATTTTTTTACGGTTTTGTTCTACTACATAGGTTTTGGCAGGGCAGAAGTCACAAAGATATACCTTTGTACTACCTGACTTTGCTGCACTTTCTAAACCTAAATCTTTTCTAATATCGTCTGTACCCTTAGGTACGAGACGCTTGCTTTCTATTTTCCAATCATAACATCCTTCTACGGGACGCAAGTGCAGATTAAAGCACTTCATAGCATCTTCACCAAAGGTGGCTTTTGTTGTGTAATAGTCTGGATCAATATCTGCCAGACCCCCACCTACTTTGTTACGAAGATTCTCAATAACTTGTTTACGAACTTCTGGACGGGAGTATAGTTTAACTCCTATCTTAGATAGAAATCCGGTATGAGGAATACCAGCTGATTCATGTTTCTCAATTAATACTTGTAACAACACGTCATCATCTGGATTACCTTCGTAATCTGGAATCTCTTCAATGCTCTTACAGTTATAGCAATACAATAGACGGATCTTAGGACCTTCGTCCTTTACCTCTGTATATGTACCTTCGTCAGCAGGACCTGTCCCGCCTTGTCCTAAAATAGGAACGCCCATGATTAACCCCCAAATATCCCTCTATACAATACTATACCACAAGATTACTTAGGTGGTTCAATACCTTTAGTTTCGTTACCACCAAGTTCAAACGCTGAGTTTCTGCGCATAGGAAGTCCGCCAGGTTTAACACCCGGAATACCTCTTCTACGCGCTTCAATAGAGCGTTGTTTTTGAGCTTGAGTATTTTGCGCATAAGCGGTTGTTACTTCTTCTGCTTGATCCTCAGACACATTTGTAATAGCTTTATCAATACGTTCTGGGGCAGCGGTGTAAAGAAGCCTATCCATAAAAGCTTTGTTATGTTGATTTAGTTGAGGCCTGTAGATCCCGTTAGGGTTTGTAACGGTTTCATTACTAATACCATATTTTTGAGCTAACGCTTCCCAATTAGAGTCCCCTGCTTTATACATATTATGTACAGTATCTATGATGCCAGTACCTTGACCTAAGGGTAAATCTTTTTCTGCAGCTTTTGGGACTGTTTTTCCTGGCTTTACTTCAGTCTCTGATCCTGCCCCACCACGTTGCTCTAAGAATAGATCAATGCCTTCCATGGGAGATACTTTGCCTTTATTTTCACGCATACGTGTAGCATTGTAATCAGCAGCATCTTGGTCTGTCATTGTTGGGGCTGTACTAACAGTAGGTTGTTGATCTCCTCTATTATGCGCAGGACGACCTGGGGTGTTAGGCATATTAAATGCTAAAGCATCTTCTGTTGGAACACCTTGTTCATTAAGAGTGGCTGCTACTTTCCAGTTTGTTTTTTCTGCGTCTATCGACTGAACTTTTTTAATTTCTTCTGTGTTTTTAGGGGTAAGTTTGCCCACCTCTAATTCACGCCCTGCATGAATAGCTTCTTGTTCTACCTTAGCTTTGTGAGAAGGGCATAAACCTAAAACAGAACCACGAGGTCGTGCAGTATCTCTAACGTGGTGTGTGGCAGGATAAGGACAGTTGGAGCTTGATGTGCCACCAACGTTGTGTCCACCTTTATATTGGCAGAACATCCCAGCTTTGCGATTTAACAGCGGATTAGTAAGGTGATCAATAGTTCCAATAACTGAAGCTGGATGATTTACAATTATAGTATTATTTTCGGAATCTACGTGAGAAGTTGTTCGCTCAGGTATTAAACGACGAGAACGCTGAACAGGTTGTGTATTAGGATTGGGTACAAAAGTACTTCCTAAAGACGCTTTATCAGTAGCATCAACATCGGCTACAGTAGGTAATGGCTTTCTATCTTTAGCCATATAAACTACTCCTTACCGTATAGTTTTTTAACCTTAGAGTCTTTTTCACCTTCAAGTACAGGCTTCTTACGAATACCTGTTGGGCCGGTTGTCTCTGTGTCATCAGGTACGCCAGAAGCCTTTACAGCAGCTTCAATATCTGCAGATGAAACAATGCCTGAACGACGCTCTGGACGTTGTCCTATACGGATAACTTGACGCTTATTTGCGCGATCTGGGATGTTAGACATTAGTACCCCTCTGGTTTACGAGCCATACGTTCACCCTTAAGGGCAATACCTCTACGAATAGATGTAACGTTACCTTCACTACCAATACCTAAACCTTGAGCTTCAAAATGTTGATCTGCTTCGAGGTTTTCTGCAGGAACTTTAAATGTTGCGTTACCGCTATTCATGCCCGCTTTAAAATGATCAGTACGGCTTTGAACTGCAGGACCATGCTCATTAGGTTGTGGGGCTCCTTCAGGACGATCTTCTACTAAGCCAAGAACCTCTGCTGTGTACTTCCCAGCACCTTTAAGCATTTTTGCTGCAGGCGAATTCTTAATCTTACCTAGGCGTCCTTTGCTCCACTTATCTTTAGCCATTTTTAGTAGTTAGCACCCATTTGATCATTGTATGTATGAGCTACAGGCATAGATGGACGTGGCTTTGAGTTAGCCTCATCTGCTAGTGGATTAACCTTACTTGCTGACTCCTGATCAATAAAATCATAGTTCCAATATGGATGAAGAGCGCGGCGGTTAGCCAACATGATTTCTTCGCCTGTACCTGGAGCTACAGTTGTATTAGGACGTACCTTTCGGTACTTGCCATCAGTTGCACCTTCGTTGATGCTCTGATTTAGTGATTTGTTCTCTATACGCATTTCTTATCCTTTGTTAGTTTCTTAAAAATCTTCTGTAGGCTTATGACGGTCAATTACATCAGGTTCAATTCTACTTTTTTTGACTATTTTGCTATCTATCAGATGAGGAACACCTGAGGGTTCAAGGGGCCCATCTTCATCTTTATCTAAAAGCAAATCAGGTTCAGTACCCGTATATACCCAGTGAGATTGCTCTGATGAGTCTCCTCCACGTCGACCGTGACCAGAAGCTGAACTTAAAGCTTGCATAGCAGCTTGATGTCCAGCAATACCCATAGCAGTGGAACGATCAGCTTTTACTCGTCCAATACGTTCTTTAGCACGATCAATAAGTTTACCCATAGTTACATTCTACCTGTATCAATAGCGCGTCCACCTTCAGCGGTTACTGTGCCACCGGGGTTACCACTAAGTCCTAATCTTGCAGCGTGGCTTTCTCCCTCTGGGGTTTTTAGGTACGCTTGATTTGCTAAACGTTCTTGTTCATCATGAAGAACTCCAGCTTTCATACGTTCTTCTGGAGTCTGTCGTACAGCTCCTGGAAATCTGTCGGAAAAAGTTTGACGATCACGTGCGCGATCTGGTGGGTTTAATGCCATTACTTTGTCTTCGCTTTCTTTTTAGCGGCTGGTTTAGGCCTAGCTTTAACTTTGGCCCTAGCTTCTATCTCAGCCTTACGCTCAGGAGTCATGACCTTAAGTTTTTCAACTTTATAGTCCATGTCCTTGCCGTGTGGGTCTTTAATCTTATGCTTTGCCATGGTGTAAGTATCCCTCTATTTAGAATCTTTGTCAGGGTTATTTTGTTTTCTAACCCTTGGTCGGCTAACTTTTTTGCCTCTTGCGTGGCTGGTCTTTTGACGTCTTTTAGTACTAGCAGACTTGCTGCCAGGATTAAGGGCTGAGGACTGGCCTCCGGTCCAATGACCGGATGATTTTCTTTCCCAGGAATCTACGGAAGTGAACTGTCTACCTTTCATCGGCCATGAAATTCTTTGCGTGCTTTTCATATTTCTTATTACGGCAATGAGGGCACAATCCGTCATCGCTGTATAGTCCTTCTAGAGGAGTCATAGGGTATCCGCACTTCTTGCAAGCAAGACTAGCATCATAGATAGTTACTGTTGAGATGTCTTCATCCACAGCTACAACCTCCCGCGGTATCTCTTAAGGTACTGCAATCTCTACATACTCCTGAAGAGATGGCATTGATATGGTGCTCTGTAATTCTACGTGTTCCACCAAAAGGTTTTACATGCCCTAGTTTACCAGAATCCATCCAACGCCCTACAGTCTTAGGATCTACTTTAAAAAGCGCAGCTACCTCTGAAGGAGTGTAGATCTTAGTAAAAGGTGTATGCTCGTACTCTTCAGCCATATTACCACACCGACTCGGAAATGTTTCGAGCTGATCCCGTATAGGAACCCTTTTCTCCTGTAAAGTCTACACGAGTTGGTTGGAACTCTTCGTTTACATCCATAACGTCTAGAATGCCAATCTCACGAGTACGGTACCCAAAACGTGGTGGAAAAAGTTGAATCTGAGGTAGTGGAGGTCGAACAAGGTCTTGTAACAAATCTCTAGGCATAGTTGCAGCTTTAAGAGCACGGGCCATAAAAGCTTCTTGAGCATTTGCAAATGGGCCCATAAAGTCGTAACGAAGTAGCGAAGCATCTGGCTCTTCGTTAGTAATAGATCGACCTTTACTGTGGTCATAAACACTATCTTGATTTTGCATTACGCTCTCCCGTGTTTCTTACGTAATTGGTGCTCTACCATTCCCATTTTAAAAGAACCTAAACGACCTACACTTTTTTTAATGTCATTAAGAGTAGCATCGTTGCAATGGCTGCAGGTGTTACCATGCCCCATATTTCTACGACCAGCGTTTCCGCCAGCGTGTTCCATAGCAAAGTTTTCGCCTTCGTCATAGTACTCAGCTTCCGGTGCGTCCCAACCCATTAGTTCCACCTTGGTCTCATGTGTTGAAAACTTTGATTAAGACGTGAATTAAACTCTGCGGGTACGTTAGAAGAAATATTTGCTTTGCCATCATTAACAAGGTGTGGTGGCGGAGCCAGTTCAGTTTCTGGAGTAAATCTATCGTGTGAATAGACCACTGCCCCTTCAACTTTCACTAAGCGGTAGTTTTTAGGATTAAGACTTCTATCTGGCTCAAGATTTTCTGGCCACATGTACTGTGCTGGATCAATGCGCTCACCTTTGTGAACACCACGTTGATAAGCACGTTGGTTCTGACGATTCTTTAATGAATCAAGCACTGTGTCGGACATAGCATAAGGCTTACCCTTATCATCGCGACGAGAACGAATGGTTCCTAAGTATCCGTCTGGATACTCTGCTTGAGGTGCACGACCAACACCCATACGTTGAAAATCCATACCACTTCGTGGCACAATAGGCGTGCCTCCACCACCGGTGGTCGTATAAGCACCGATGTAACCGCTGGCTCCTAAATACTGCCAGTTTTGATGTGATGAACTCATGACCACATAATACAGCTAAATGCAAAAAGCCGAAGGGGTTAACCTCCGGCCTGTTGCTATTAAATTATATTACTTCTTGGCACCAATACCGTAGGACTTGTCCTTTGGGTTAACAGCTTTAGCTAGTGGACCTACGAGGCCAGCAATGAACGCGTTAAGAAGCGTCTTTGGGTCTGTAATACCACTCATGTATAGAGCTGCTACTGACGCGGCTGAAGCGCGAAGATAGGTTCCTAGGATTGACTGAAGTTGTGCTGTATTCATGTACTCCTCTTTCGATAGGTTAACAAGGTGTAACCCCTGTAATAAATATACTACCACAGATTTGGGAGGTTAACTACTCGACTTCGTCGTCCAAATGTTGCTCGAACCGGCCTTCTAGTTTAGCTAGCTTTTCACCAATAACAATCTGGTCTCCGCGTAACTCTTTAAGCATGGGAATAATCTCTAAGTTAATCTTATCATTAAGACTTGACCCACCATTAGGCTTGAGCTCTGCAAGAAATCCTTTTAGCCACGTGCGCATAATCCACGAACCTATAACTCCTATAAAAGCTGCTGTTGCTGTAAACCCTGCAAGTGTTGTTGCCCAGTCTGCTGCGGTCATGTAATCTCCGGGAGTTGTAGTGACAATGTGTAAACTATGACGCATAGAATACACCTTGTAATGCTAAACTACGATCATAGTCAAAAGGAGATCATTGATTGAACAGAAAATTAAGAATATTTACAGCCTTCCTGATGTCAACAGGTTGGCTTTTTGTTGTACCTACAGAAGCTCGTGCAGCGGAGGGATTGACTGCTCAAGTATATAATGTACTTGGTCAAAATGGTTCTCCCTACATACCCCAAGGAGATACTGCAACAGTAACAACAAATGTACCCAACATTAATTTTCAATGGGGCAGTGGTAGCGTACTTGGTGGACCTTCAGAAGATGTTATCGTAAGATTTACTGGGTCTATACAAAGTAATACAACTCAAAACATCTCATTTTTAGCACAAGGAGACGACGGAACTAAACTTTATCTTGACGGTAATTTAATAACAAGTGACTGGCGAGATAAAGGTGGTGGAGGAACAAAATCTTCTCCGGTGTCATTTACAGCGGGAGTCCCAAAGACCATAGAGTTAATGTACTATGAGAATGGTGGAGGTGCTTGGGTTCAGCTACTGTGGGATCAGTCTGGATCAATGCAAGTTATTCCAGCGGAAGCCTTTACCTCACAAGCAGCACCAGTAGTAAAAACAATAGGTGCCCCAAGAAATCTAACCGTAGTTGATGGAGCAACTTCAACAGTTTTAGATTGGGATGCCCCAGATACTGGTAATACTCAGCCAGAAAGATACGCAATAAGCTTTAATTGTTCTGGGTGTAACGGATGGGGGATTGCGACTGGAAATGGTGGGGATGAATCTTCTTTAAAAACTTTTATGGTTATAGATCATTCTTTACTTGAAAGTTTGAAGCCA
>Ga0114975_10000972_pt1 | contig 20961 bp, 19 predicted proteins | sample S_130626_EF_Meta_FD_87031 | JGI IMG/M metagenome (GOLD analysis project Ga0114975, IMG submission 87031) | Freshwater microbial communities from Lake Simoncouche, Canada to study carbon cycling - S_130626_EF_MetaG | ecosystem: Environmental > Aquatic > Freshwater > Lake | place: Lake...
AAAAAAAGTTTTTTAATGCCTCAGTGATTTGAATATATCTATCCAAAATTGAAAAAGGAAGATAGGAAAAATGATCCAATATATCACTCAAGACAGTCGTTTGATATAAATTGAATAAGATTAAATAAAGGATCATTAAGGTAGCTGTAAACCAATAAAATGATATGTACTTTACTTTGAACAAAAACTTTACGGCTGAATTTGTATTAAATTTTATGTACGACTCAAATAGTAGAAATAAAAGAAAAATTGAAATTGCTAGACGAGAATTATAAATACAAAGAGTCAATAGAAGATTAATGAAAATTGATATGTGTAGTAACGGCTGAAATTTAATATTCTTAACTATTGTCCAGTTGTAATAAAAAATTACAAAAATTAAATTTCCAAAGGAACTGAGATTTGGGTCAGTACCCAAGCTCCATTCTGGATTGCTGTAGTCTACGTTTAACCGAAACCTAAGGTCGCTATAGTGAGAAAACAGAAAAAAACTTACTATTTGATAAATCTGATTACAAAGTATGAAAATTCCAAACCAAAAATAGTACGATTTTCTTCTGTTGAGATCAAGGTATGAAATAAAAAAATAGTGGGCACCGCATAAGATCAAAAATTGAATGAAATTTAATAGTGAATATTTTAGATTTCGAGCGTAATAAATGGAAATTAATACTGCCAAAACGAATATTAAAAAGGCTTCAAGCTCAAATACAGAGTGACTTATTTTTATATTTTTTTTTCTCAACATGAAAGGAAATAATAAAAAACATACCAAAAAGGTAAAGGCACAAATTAAATGCTCAAGATAAATTCCAAAAATACGAAGCGGCAATGGGCCATTAATTGCTGAGAAGAATAATGGCAGTAAAGATATAAATAATATATTTTCTTTGTTAGTTCTAATAAGTTTATTGATGAAATAAATTTTTAAGCTCCCTATACGTCCATGAATCAGAATCTAATCTAAAGAGAGAAACTATGAGCAACTTAATATCAATTGAAAATTTATTTTGCAATTTTTTCTCTGCCACCCTTAAATTGAAATAATTTTCTATTGAAGCAGGTTTAGTATAATATGAAAGTCTAGAAAGAATTCTAAAACGTGAATCCGAGTCGAACTGATCTAAACCCAGGAAAATATCAATTAACCTAGCAAAATCTTTAGTATTTGATTGATTTTTATAATTAGAAAATTTATTAAAAGTCTTGTAGTAGTTTGTATGCCCAAAATATTTTAAATGATAATTTTTTTGTATTTTTAATTTATTGTATTCTAAAATCTCTAATTCCTTTTTTATTTTTGATTCATTTATCACCCTATAATTTAACAAAACTAAAGGAACATTCGACATTTTAATTCCTTTTAAAGCCATCCTTGTCCACAAATCATAGTCCTGGCCTCTATAAATTTTTTTTCTATATTTAAACCTTACAAATACTTCTTTTTTTCCTAAAATTGTAGGGTGTGCAAAACATGTATTAAAAAAAAGGAATAATTTAATATCATCAGCTTTCTGAAAATAGAGCTGTTTATTTTTAACATAACCAAACTTTTGAATCCCTGCGCCACAGATGTCTAACTTATTTTTTTTTATAAATTCCAGTTGAATTTTAAGTCTATCTATATGGGAAATATCATCTGCATCCATTCTAGCAATGAACCTACCTTTTGATTTTGCAATACCTAAATTTAAAGAGTCTGCCAAGCCCGTATTAACTTTTTCATAAGAAACTATTCTTTTATCAAGTCGCTTAAATTCATAAATTATTTTCTTACTGTTATCGGTTGATCCATCGTTAATAATTATGAATTCAAAGTCGGTAAAAGACTGTTTTAGAATCGAAGCTATTGAATCACGCAAATATTTCTCGGCGTTATAAACCGACATTACTATACTTATTTCCGGATTTTTATTTAATTTTTTTTGCAAGAATATGATAACCTTCGCACAATGAATTTCTCGAAATCTGATTTTCTTTTTTTATAAAAAACCAAATAAAAGCGGGCAAGAGAAAAAAAAGTGCAAGATATGAATGACTCCTAATTGTCCTATATAATTCTTTTGACATCCAGCTATAGTAGTCACCCACCTGGATGCATTTTTTTACCTCAAGCTTATTTTTGCTAAGGATTTTAGAAATCCATCGGTCAGAAAACCCCGTATAAAAAAAATAAGGATCCATATGCCTTAGACAGTTACTAGGGATTGTCAAAATTAAGAATCCATTAGGTTTTAATAGCCTAGAAAATTCTTTTATTGTTTCATTTGGATAAGGAATATGTTCAAGAACTTCAGTGCATAGTATTGCATCAAATTTAGATTCCTTTTCGTCGATTTTCCAAATGTCACCTAGATAATCAATCTCTCCATATTTATATTTAATTTGCTTGTGTTGGCCAAACATTTTTTTTTCTGATATGTTGTAAGCAGCAAAGTCTTGAGAGCGATACACAAGGTGATTACAAAATTTTTTATACCGTTGGCTGCCGCATCCAGCATCAAGGAGAAGTGATTTTTTTTTAAGATTCATTAATTCTCTAGTAACAAACAAATCTCGAATATCCTGACTGCTTTTATATTTGAGCAAGGATTTTAATTTCATATAATAAACAAAACTAAAAACGTATCTATTAGTAAACGCTTGTATCTTAAATACACAAAAAAATTATTAAATAAATTCTTCAACAACTGAATTTTAATCAACGTTAGTGATTTTTCATTCTTGTTAAATTTTAATTTTTTTACTAAATTTATAATTTTGTTTGCAAAGGCTTCGGAAGTGAACTCTTTATAAGATGCTGAATTCATAAATTTTTTAATTTCACTTTGATAATCAGAGTATTGGTAAATTGAAATGCCTTCTAAAAAGTTTAATAGTAAATAATTATTTTTAAAATGCCTATAATTAATAAAGGTTTTCTCAGGAATATAAAGAGAAATATCTGGTGCACCGAAGTAAATTGGGACACAGCCCGCAGAAAATGCATCAAAAATTTTTTCTGAAACCGCACCCCGCTCATCTAATGAATTTTCAATAATAAGTGCAAACTTATATTGATTAAATATTTTAATTTTATCATTAACCTGCCCATGATATTTGACATTTGGAGAAAGGCTCCTGCTATTATTCCATCCAATTCCATACAAATCAATTGAAGAATTATCTGAAAAGAAATTAATCATTTCAATTCTAAATTTATAAAGATTGTTAGACATATTGAAAGTATTTACTTTAAATGAATTAATAATTGTTAAAAATTTTTTTTTCTCAAAACTTTTTCTCGAATTATAAACTCTGTGCGGATTTGGATAAAAATAGTGAACGTATTTTTTCGAATCAAGGTCTTTGGGCCGCCAAGTTAAGATTTTGTCAAAAAGGCTTATATTTGTTAAGGCTTTGCTGCCGAGTGGCGCTACAGAGAGCTCTTCTGTTATCAATAAAATAATTTGTATACTTTTATTTTTTCTAAGAATTTGAAATATTTTAAGAATATTTACTTCATACCTAGATATTATTAAAATATCGATTGTTTCATCCTTCTCAAAAACATCATAAGTGTTTAAATTTATACTTTGAGTTTCACCTAAAGACTTTAGTTTTATAAACGGCTCATTGCAGTTATCTCTGTCTGTCTTAGTTAAAATTCTATTATTAAGATACTCTTTTGAGGATGGAAGAAAAGCTATATTTAAGTTATATCGCATGATAGTGTTAGATAACCTTAAGCCAAGACTTAGGGAAGTATATATCATTCTTTCTATCTAAAAACCATGAGCCGGGATAACAAACTAGTTGAGCATGCCTATTAAGAAATGCCGCCCAATAGCTAAATGTGCTATTCGCAATGATGTTAGTATTGCACATAGTCATTAATAAAAAATCAGTTTGAGAATTTGCGTAATCCACAAAGTACATTTGTTTACTCAAAGCGAAGTTTTTTCTTACCCATTGAATGTCGTCTGAAAAAACCAAAACTACATCAATCCGTTTTTTTATTTTCTTCTCTATAAGCTTAATTGATTTTTCATAATAATCTGTACTAAGCTGACAGAAAACTTTTCTAAATCTCTCATTAGACAAATAATCTCCTCTTCTAATATGGACTGATGAAGTAAATTTCCCGGCAAATAGATTCGTATAATTTTTATTAATTTTTTCGTAATATACACCTCTCTTTGGATCCAATGCTTTACAGATAAGCCGCTTGTTAATATTGTGCGATTGAAAATATCCATTTAAGACTATTGTATTGTATTTAGCAGACTTAATCTCAGCAAAAATATTATGAGAATCTTCTATAAAAACAAATTTTTGAAGTGTCGGAAGTGGAATAGTAATGGTTTTGAGGTATTTATTGAGTTTTAATTTATAAAAAAGGCCAATAAAAGTTGAGGTTAATACGTCGGTTGTCTTAATATTATTAGCTAAAAAATTAAGTTCAGGTTTAAAATGAACTAGATTCCTTGGATGAAAAAATTTTTTAAAAAAAGATTGGTCAACCTCAAGATCAACACCAAGAATTTGAGAAATATTTAGTGCAAAAGCAAACTGAAATAATTCATTTCCTAATCCAGTTGTTGTTCTTACGATAATTCTTTTATTTTTCTGGTTCAATATTAATCCTCATTAAAATAGGCGTCTTAACCATATGCGGAATACATACATTTGAGAAATCATCATAATGATTAACTAAGAAATCCGAGTATTGGTATAATTTTATATTCTTGAAATTATGTTTCATCATTAACGCTTCAATTAATCTGATATTGTATACAATTTAAGAAGCGTAGAACTTTTACTGTCCGGATTCTGAAGAATACTAAATAAGTAGCCTATAATTGCAAGATCTTTAATATTTTAGATATACATCTACGGTTGTATAGAAACTTGGGGTGCTATGTGCAAGCATTCCTCTTTTTTTAATTTTATTCATGCAATTGATATATTGTCACAATCTAGAACATTAAAATATTCAAACACATAACATGCATAAATCCTTTTAAAAATTTTGCTCAACACCCTGAATGTATTTTTTTAACCATCTTCATCTCTTGTAGAAGTTGTTAATAGAGTCTGTTACATAATTAATTTCATTGTCTGTAATTTGAATAAAAGATGGCAGCCAAAGGCCGTTTAATGAAATATCTTCAGTTACAATAAAATTTCCGGGGACTTTGTACGCTTCTTGCTTATTGATTGATGGATACATTAGACGAGTTCCAATTTTTTTTTCTAGTAAATATGAAATTAACGCCTCCCTGTCTTTTACTTTTACATCAATAAACCAAGGGGTAGTATATTTTAAATTATGGTCAAATAAATTTAACGACGTTACACCTGCTAGTTGTTCCTTATACCTTTTCCAAATCTCTTTTTTTCGCAAAACTCTCGCAGGTAATTTTTTCATTTGCTCAATACCTATACATGCTTGCAACTCTGTAAATTTAAAATTATAACCAATACTTTCATGAGTATCTGTTCCTCCAGCGGACCTACCAAAATCTTTAAGCCTGCGAAGTTTATAATTAACTTCTTCATCATCCGTAATTAAACAACCCCCTTGACCTGTGGAGATAATCTTTGGTGAAGAAAATGAAAAGCTTCCAATTATGCCAGCCCTACCAATGTGTCTTCCATCAGGGTAAAATGAGCCTAGCGATTGCGCTGCATCCTCAATGAGAATAAGATTGTTATCTTTCGCTAATTTTTCAAATGCTTTAATACCTGCTTGAGGATATCTTCCGTTAGCAGAAACTAATATTATTGCTCGAGTTTTTGTGGTTATAGCTGCCTTAGTTTTATCAATATCAAGGCATAGCGTTTCAGGTTCTACATCCACAAAGATAGGGACAGCACCGAAAATCTTAATAGAATTGGGGGTTGCTATCATTGTGTAATTTGGAACAATAATCTCATCTCCAAATTTAAGCCCCATAGCTATAGCTGCTAAAGTCAGACTAACAGTACCATTATTTACTACGACGCAATATTTAGAACCGGTATATTCAGCAATCATTTTCTCAAATAATTCAGTTCGTTTATATTCGGTAATAAACCCATCCTCATCCATGTAACTTGCAATAGATCTCTTTTCTTCGTCGCCAAAAAAAGGCTTCATTTGAACAATAAAATCAGTCATAAAATATATTTTTTAATTTGTAATTAAAATCTTCTTCTATCAATATCTGCGCCCAAATAAGGGCCGTTTTTTATCTCGAGAACTTGTGTTTCATCTTCGGCTATTTCATAACCATGTCCGCCATTTAATAATATAATTATATCGCCCTCGTTCACATCTACTTCTGCTATTCTTTTTTCGTTTAAATCATATATAGATGCGATGATTTTACCTTTTTTTACGTATATGACTTCTTGGGTTAAATTAACCTCTCTTTTAACTTTATTGTGGGTATGGGGCAATAATTTTTTTCCTTGCTGATAAATCCAAGAACCGGCCTGAATAAATTCATCATCTTTTGAAAAAAAATTGAGATCGTTATTCCACACAATTGCGGATGGAATAAAGCGCGCAAGCAATGTATCGTTATCTTTGTATTCAATAATTTTCATTGTTATCTCTATTTGTTAAATACCAGTTTATTGTGTCCCGTAATCCATCTTCGAAAAGGATTGTTGGCTGCCAATTTAAATATTTTTCAGCTAAAGATCCATCAACAGTTTTAAACTCAGCTCCATCTGGCTTTGATTTATCGTAAACAATTTCACCTTCATATCCAATAATCTTTTTTATCATTAATGTTAAATCGAAAATTGATATACCTTTGCCAATTCCAATATTTATAAGATTATTTGATAAATTGCATGAGATACCTTTTATCATAACTTTTGCAGCATCATCGACATGGAGCCATTCTCTAACAGGCAGTCCAGAGCCCCAAACAATAACTTGCGGAAGATTCATTTTTTTTGCATTAGCTATTTTCATAATTAAAGCACCTAATGCATGAGACCTTTCTTCTTCAAAATGATCTTCTGGCCCATACATATTCGAAAATATAAAATTGATTGAATCTAAACTATGCTGTCTATTGTATACGGAACTTGCAACTACAGAAGCTTTTCTTGCAAAGCCGTAAGCTAATACTGATTCATGTAAGGGTCCATCCCAAAACTCAGATTCTTTAAAAAATTTAGATGCCGCAGGGTATGTACAATTTGAGATAGGGTTAACAATACGCTCGACACCTGTTTCAGATGAAACTTGAAACAAATTCAAAGTCATTAACAAATTATCATAAAAAAGCTTCGCTGGTTGTTCGTAGCCGTAATGGATTCCGCCAACGAATGCAGCGCAGTTAAGAATAATGCTCGGCTTATGCTTTTTAAAAAAACTTAGGGTGCTCTTATAATCTTTAAGGTCAAGTCCTGAGGAAAGAGAAGAGCTAATATATTCATAGCTACGAATATCGGGATTTCTTAAAATTGCCCTTCCAAGAAAACCTGTCGCACCGGTAATTAGTATCATTGATCAGGATTTCCATATTCAGAATATTTAAGATCATATTGAATCATAATTTTTATAAGATCCTTAATTCCTGTTTTAGGCTTCCATCCTAATTTGGCAAGGGCCTTTGATGGGTCTCCCCAGAGCAAATCGACTTCTGTTGGTCTAAAATATTTTGGATCAATTTGAACTAATATAGATTTAGTTGCAGGATCTCTTCCAATTTCATTAAGTCCAGATCCTTCCCATTGAATATTTATGCCAACTTCGGAAAAAGCCATTTCAATAAACTGTCTAACAGTATAGGTTTCACCAGTTGCAATTACATAGTCGTCAGGTTTGTCTTGTTGCAACATTAACCACATACATTCGACATAATCCTTCGCATAGCCCCAGTCGCGTTTAGCATCTAAATTCCCGACTTTTAATATATTTTGTTTGCCTTGAAAAATTCTAGCTACTGCTTTTGTAATTTTTTTTGTTACAAATGTTTCGCCTCTTCTTGGAGATTCATGATTAAAAAGAATGCCGTTACATGCAAATAAATTATATGCTTCTCTATAGTTAACAGTAATCCAGTATGCATATAACTTAGCTGCGCCATATGGTGATTTTGGATAAAAAGGTGTCTTTTCATTTTGTGGCGCAGTGCCTGGAAGACCTCCAAAAAGCTCTGACGTTGAAGCCTGATAAAATCTTGGTGATTGGTTAAGATCTTTAATTGCGTCCAGAAGCCTTATAGTGCCAATTGCATCAACTTCAGCAGTATATTCTGGAACTTCAAAAGACACAGCAACATGGGACTGAGCGCCTAAATTATAAATTTCATCGGGCTTAATTCTTGAAAGCAAAGTATGCAGATTGCTTGAATCTGTTAGGTCCCCATGATAGGTATGAAAATTTGGATGATTGAATATGTGATCTATTCGTTGAGTAGTAAAAACAGAGCTTCTTCTTAAAATAGCATGCACTTCATAATTCCTTTCTAAGAGAAATTCAGCCAAATAAGATCCGTCCTGACCAGTAACGCCTGTAATAAAAGCTTTTTTCATAATATGATCTTCATTTGTTTATATTAAAAATAATTTATTGTTAAAAATTTAGCTTGTTTTTAAATTCTTTTTTATTAATCTTTCTTATAACTCTTCCATGTTTTAATTCAATAATATAATCGCAATTCTTTAAGGTTGAAATGCGATGAGCCACTAAAAAAATAGTGACTTCCTTATCAAGGGATTCAATTGCATTCATAATGTAATTTTCAGTTCGATTATCTAATGAGCTTGTCGCTTCATCAAAAATTAATACGTTAGCATTTTTATATAGAGCCCTTGCTATCGCGATTCTTTGTTTTTGACCGCCAGATAATGATACCCCTCTTTCACCTAACAAAGTTTTAAGTCCCAAAGGGCATGACTGAATGAACTCTGAGAGATGCACTTTTTTGACTGAATTAAGAACTTTATTATGGTCGATCAATTGTAATGGCAATCCAAAAGCAATATTTTCTTCAATTGAAAGATCAGCAATATATACATCCTGCGGCACGTGAGCTATATTTTTTTGCCATGATCTTAAATTAGCTTTTTTTAAATAAACCTGATCTACCTTCAAAGATCCTGAAGTTGGGGATAGCAGACCCATTAAAATATTTATTAATGTAGTCTTGCCTGAACCAGTTTCTCCTATAATGCCAACACGATCGCCTTTAAATATTTCTATATTTATATTCTGGAGTAGCATTTGATTCTTATTGTATGAAAAGGCAAGATTTTTTAAAACAATTTTTTTGTCAAAATGCATCGAATGAATTTTTGATTCTTCGATATTTTTTGGAATTGGTAATTCAAGAAAACTAATGATATCTTCTAATGCTGATTGTGAGCTAAGGATATTAGAGTACCCGGTAAAGACTTGATGAAATAATGGCAGCATCCTTTGCGCTCCTAAAGCAATAGCCCCTAGCAGAGGCAATACACTAGAAATTTGATTTGGACTTCCGCTCAGTTGTATATAAGAAAACCAAGCAATTCCAATCATCGCAAGGGACTCTAAAATGTATTTTGGGCTTTGTGAAATAAAGGTATTTTTAGCTTGTGCTGAACGAATTAATAAATCTGATTTAGAGAAAATTTCAGAATAAAAAAACTGTGTCCCATCAATAATAATATCTCTGATACCACCCAAGCTTTCCTGTAAGCATTTTAAAATATATTCAGATTCCTTAGTTATCCTTTCACCATTATGATAGAGACTTTTTTTAACCATTTTTGCAATCAATAAATATAAGATACTTGCTATAAAAAAAATAAAAAAAGCGCCTTTTGAAAATACAAATAAAATACTTATAAAAGCTAAGGATAAAATAATAAGCGAGCTTATTAAATTTATTAGTGGCGTCAGAATATTATAAATAATCAAATCACATTTAGTCGAGATTGTTTTTATAAGCTCACTAGAGCTTGTAGTAATATGGTAGCGATAAGGCTGGTAGAGTATCCTTCTATAAATATAAAGACTTAATTCAGCACCTAACGCAAATGAAATTTTTGTGCTAAAAAATAATAAAATCAAACGGGTCAATCCCGCAAATAAAGCTGCAGCTCCAAATAGCAAAATTATTACCATAAAAGAATTCTCTATATGAAAAAAAGCTAGAGATTCTGATAAAAATCTCATTGAGCTAATATTTTCTGACTTTATTAATACGCTTAAAAACGGTACAACTGATCCAACGCTAATAATTTCAGCAAAGGCAGCAAAAACCATCAAAATTATTAATAAAAAAAATTGAATCTTTCTTTTTTTGCTAATATATTTAAAAAGCTCAAGCAGCGTACTTAATGTAGTTTTATTCATTCGCATTTCTAAAAAAGTAAAATCTTATCTACCATAATCATCTTTATATCTAACAATATCGTCTTCTTCCAAATATTCGCCAGTTTGAATTTCAATAATTTCTAATGGTTCTTTCTCAAAATTGCTAAGTCTGTGCTTAGTATTTTTAGGTATATATGTGGACTGATTCTCAAAAAGAATGGTGTTTGAATTGGCGCTAGTGATATTAGCAACGCCACTCACAACGACCCAATGCTCTGCTCTTTTTTTGTGTTTTTGAAGACTTAAGGAAGCCCCTGGTTTTACCTTAATTTTTTTAACTTTAAATCCCATACCAATATCAAGCGTTTCATAGTGGCCCCATGGTCGCAAAACTTTTCTATGTAAGTTCTGTTCTTGCCTTTTTTTATTTTTAAGCTTATCAACTATAAACTTTACATTTTGACTTTGGTTACGATCAGCAACCATAATTGCGTCAGCAGTTTCAATGATCACTATATTATTAAGGTCAGAAGCAGTCACTAATTTATCATTTGCATAAACAAGGGAATTTTTTGTATTTTTTAACAAAACATCTCCATAAATAACATTCTGATGTTCATCTTTTTTTTCAGCTTCCCAAACAGCATTCCAAGAGCCTAAATCACTCCACCCTGCATCAAGCTCAATCATTTTGAGGTTAATGTTTGAATTAAGGCATCTTTCAATGACAGCGTAATCGATCGAATTACTTGGAATTTTATTAAATAACTCCTCCCCGGGCCGTATAAAATCATGATCGTTTATTTTTTGGTCAAACGCTTTTTTTGTGGCCTCAAAAATTTCAGGGCTTAAACTCTTAATTGCCTCAAGCCAAACACTCGCTCGCAATATAAATATTCCACTATTCCAGAAGTAGTCACCAGAATTTATATAATCTTTAGCGGTGGTGATGTCAGGTTTTTCGGTAAAATTAAGCACTTTGTACTCTTCATAACTACCTTTCGATTCGTTTTTCAGGATATATCCGAACCCTATATCCGGCCTTGAGGGCTTAACCCCTAAAATAATAATCGAATTTTCTACTGCGGCCTGAATTGCATAATGCATACTTTTAGTAAAAGCATCTTGTTTCAGAACAGTTTGATCGGCTGGAGTCACAACCAAAATAGGATCCTGTCCAGAACTTGTAGCTTCTAAGGCTGCAAAAGTTAATGCTGGCGCTGTATTCTTGGCACTTGGCTCTAAAAGTAATTTTGCTTTTACATTTTTCATTTCTCGTAATTGATCAAGCACTAAAAATCGATGGTCTTCATTTGTCACAATTAATGATTCATTAAGTTTAAATGATGGGCTTTTTAATTGCTGGAGGCGATTTACCGCTTGTTGAAATAAAGTAGTTTTACCTGACAACGCTAGGAATTGTTTTGGAAAGGCAGTTCGCGAAAGTGGCCATAACCTTGTGCCTGAACCTCCGCAGATAATCACAGGGGTCACTTGATTTGCTTTATTAGCATTTTTCAAAGTTAATTCCCTTCTACTTTCGATTTGATTGCTTCAATCTCTTTTTTTAACGCTTGATATTCAATCATTTTGCGCTTCAAAAAATCTGCGGTTAACTTCGCCTTTTGAATTATGCCTTGAGGTGTTAATAAATATAAATATATTGCTTTATTAGGGTTTTTATTAAAATTACTCACTTTGATATGCCCAATATCAACTAGAGCTCTTAAACAATAATTGACACCCCCCAAGCTAATGCATAGTTTTTGAGCAAGTTCACGCTGAGTCAGATCTGGCTCCTCTTCCAGCAAATAGAGTATTCTAAAATGAATGTCCGGATCAATAGGCTTTAAAACTTTAGTCATACTTAAAATGTTCTCTATTGTTCAATATTGAACAATAGTAACCCTAAATATTGAAAAATCAAACAATAACTGAAGTATGTGTGTAAAAAATGAGTTGTTAATTAATTGGTCAGATAACTTTTTTGAATGTTAGAAACCGCCACATAAAAAAAGCCATAACACAAAACAAATAAAACTATTGCAACCCAAATAAAAATCTTACTTTGAAAAACCCAAGGGGTAGAAAGCAAAGGAAACAACCAGAGTATGCTTAAAGCCGGCGTCACAAGGGGGTTTGCCATCTTCTTATAGATGCGCTGCAGCTTGAAAAAATGAAAAAATTTAAGATGGATATGTTCTTTATCGGGATGGTGAATAGATCTGCCTTTTAAAATACGTCGCAACATACTAAAGACGACTTCGGTAGCGGGGTAGATCAAAATAAGCACTGCTCCCCAAGGTGATATTTCTGGGTGACGGCCAAAAAGTATGATGGTAAACATGCTCACAATAAGTCCTAAGCTATAGGCGCCCAGGTCTCCTAGAAAAATTTTGCCGTAAGGGTAATTGAAGATCATAAAGGGGATTAAAATTAGAATCACGCTGAAGATGGCGCTTAAAATCACGATATCATTGGTCTTGTAACTTATGAACAAAAGTGCGCCCAAAATAGATAAAGCAACTGCTCCGCATAAGCCATTAACTCCGTCAATCAAATTCATACCATTGGCAATACCTATCATGCTTAGGATATAAAAAACACTGATCCCGCCTTGTAAGGCTAGCACTTTACTTACTAAAGGCACATTAGATATATTCGGCAATGGGCCCGTATAATTGGCTATAAATAACCAGCCCACAAAAAAAAGTGAGGAAAGTCTTATAACTGGTTCAACATTATAAAAAATATCTTCTTTAAGGCCAGTGATAATTATTGGTATAAGGCATACAAGAACGAGCTTCAAAAAAAGAATGTTTTGATTGTCATCGCAATACGCCACAAGAGAGGTGAGTGACATAATGAAAATTAATCCGCCTAATCTTGGGGTTTCATTTAGATGAATACGCTGAATAGCTTTATAGGTTTTAAGGCCTATTTTTTGATAGAACTTTTTATACCAAAGATATGCAATGAGGCCGTTTAAAGCTAACGACATACCCATAAACTTTAAGATACAAGGATCGAACCACTGCATGCTATTAAAATTCATAAAAGTTTTATCTTAAATAATATCTATAGTTTACAAGAAAATAATGGGCTTAACTTAAAGCTTTCCCCTAAAAGATCTTTAGATGACAGTTTAATCTTTAAGTATTTAGGCCAATCTATATTTAAAGTGGCATCGTTCCATAGAATACACCGTTCACTTCGGGGATCATAGAAATTCGTTGTTTTATAGAGATATTCTGAAGTGTGCGAAAGTGTTAAAAAACCATGCGCAAAACCTTCTGGAATATAAAGCTGCTTCTTGTTATCACTTGATAAAATTTCTGCAATATATTGTCCGCATGTAGGGGATGATTCTCTTATATCAACAGCTATATCTAATACCTCACCTTGAATGACGCGCGTTAATTTAGCTTGTGCATGGGGTGGTAATTGATAATGGAGACCTCTCAATACGCCTTGAGATGACTTTGAATGATTGTCTTGCAGAAATGAAACATCTAATGAAGTTTCTTTTTTAAAGATATCTTTTCTAAAGCTTTCAAAAAAAAAGCCGCGGGAGTCTTCAATTATATGGGGTTCGATTAAAAGCACATCTGGAATATTTAAAGGAGTTACTTTCATATTTAAATCATTTATCTTTTAAGATGCATTTTAAGGATTGATCACAGCGAGTTTAAGTACCATTTCTACTTCCACCTTCCAGTGAGGCAATTCTAGCATGAAGGCATTTTTAATTTTTGTGGTGTTAAGTATCGAATTTATAGGACGTTTGGCTAATGTTGGATTTGTATCACTTAAGGTCGATTTAATATCTTTTGATGTCATTGTCGTTTTTAACCCCAAACGCATTGCTTCATCAGTTATAAAACAGGCATATTGATGCCAACTTACTTCCCCTTCAAGAGCGACATGGTATGTCCCAAAATCTTTAAAGGTAGCTTTATTTAAAATAGTTTTTACAATTGTATAAGTCGCCTCAGCTATCGCCTCACTAGAAGTTGGCGTGCCTTTTTGATGACTTACAACATTTAGAGAAGTTTTTTCTTGAATAAGTTTTAATATCGTTTTTAAAAAATTCTGTCCACGGTTACTAAATACCCAGCCTGTTCTTAAAATAATATGTTTTTTGTGATTACGAATAGCCTCTTCACCCTTCCATTTCGTCTGACCATAAACAGATTGAGGATTGGTTTGATCAGTTTCTACATAGGGCTCATTTTTTAAACCATCAAATACATAATCCGTTGAAAAATGAATAATAGGAATATCAAGCTGAGATGCTTTTTCTGCTAAGACCTTAGGAGCTTCTGTGTTTACTTTGTATGCCAATTCAATTTCTGTCTCTGCCTTATCAACGTCTGTATAAGCAGCAGTATTAATAATAATATCGGGTTTAATTTTTTCAATAAATGCTCTAATTGCATCAGAATTTTCTAGATTAAGCTCTTTACGATTTGTCGCAATAACCTCCCCTAACGATACTAATTTTTTATGTAACGCGAAACCAACCTGACCATCTTTGCCTGTGAGTAATATTTTCATGAATACTGTTTTTGAACCCAATCTTGATATTCAACCGATACAACATGATTCATCCATATTTTATGTTCTAAATACCAAAGAACCGTTTTGCGAAGTCCCATCTCAAAAGTTTCTTGAGGTCTCCAATTAAGCACGCTTTTTAATTTTGAATCGTCAATCGCATAACGTCTATCGTGACCAGGTCTATCTTTAACGAAAGTGATTTGATCAGAATAACTTTTGCTATTCGATTTTGGTTTTAATTCATCCAAGATCGCGCATAAAGTTTCAGCTACCTCTAAATTCGTTTTCTCATTCCAACCGCCGACGTTATAAGTTTCGCCAATTTGTCCTTCATTTAGAATTTCACGAATTGCACTGCAATGATCCTTCACATAAAGCCAATCACGAATTTGGTGACCATCGCCATAGATAGGCAAGGGTTTGCCATTTAATGCATTCAAGATACATAAGGGGATCAATTTTTCCGGAAATTGGTATGGGCCATAATTATTGGCAGAGTTAACTGTAAAAACTGGTAGATTATAAGTCTGAAACCATGCGCGGACTAAATGATCGCTTGCGGCTTTACTGGCACTATATGGGCTATTAGGTTTATAAGAATCTCTTTCATTTGAAGGGGGATCAGTTAAATTAAGTGATCCATAAACTTCATCTGAGGATATATGTAAAAAACGAAAATCTTGTTTTAAATTTTGATCTAAATTATTCCAATAACTTCTTACCGATTCAAGTAAGTTGTAAGTGCCCACAATATTGGTCTCGATAAAATCTTTTGATTCATGAATTGATCGATCCACATGGCTTTCAGCTGCGAAATTTATGATTGCTCTTACTTGGTATTTTTTTAAGAGGTTTGAGACTAAATCACGGTCCCCAATATTGCCTTGCACAAAATGATGATGAGGGTTGCCGTTTAAAGAAGATAAATTTTCTAAATTACCTGCATAGGTTAATAAATCCAAAGAGACTACATCTTCTTTTGATTGACTAAACCAATCCAAAACAAAATTTGAGCCAATAAAACCTGCAGCACCTGTTACAAGAATAGTCATAAGGTAATTTTATCATCAGCGTTGAAATTTAAGCCTTTGTTGCTTTGTTATGACCCTTGAAAAATATGGCTTTTCAAGAAAGTAATATAAAAATAAAGAAATTAAGAATGCGATAGAAAAGCTGAGGATATAATTAGAGGCGACGAATAAAAAAGTACTTTTAGGAAAAAATAGCTTATCAAAAATATGTGCAGTTAATCCAGTTCCGAAAGGTATAGCAATTAAAGCGTGAATCATATAAAAAGAAAAGCTAATTACGCCCAATAACCTTAATGGATAAAAAGAGAAAATAGTTAAAGCAACTGAATTCCTCTGAACTATGGAGGCAAGCAAAATGCTAAAAATTAAACCAAAAGGTATATAAAATAAGATGGAGTTTAAAGCTTTGTTGCCGGAATCATAAAGAAAATCATTTCCCCAAAAAAATGAGCAAGCTAGCATGCTTGCGATTGATATAAAAGGTAAATAGCCCTTCTTTAATATAGAAATATTGTTAAGTTTATTATCTTTACTTGATTTGACTATAATCACTCCAAAAAAGAATTCCACAAATCTTGATGCTTCAAACGGTAGATTAATGAAAAGACTTAGCATTAAGATAAGAGTTATTAGTAAAATTAAAGGTCCATACCTATCAAATTTATCTGGGTAAACTATCAACATAACCCCAATCAATACATAAAAATAAACCTCATATACCAGGCTCCATTGAACGTAATTTAGCTTATTTGACTTGCCAAATAAATTTAACAATGTAATTTGATCTATTAATATACCAAAGCTAGTGACTGATTGTATCGAATAAATTAATACAAAAACTGTTAATGGAAGTAATCTCGAATATCTCTTAGTTAAAAAGCTTAATAAACTGTAATTATTATTTTTTATTGTTAGGTAAATGAAAAAACCGCTGAGAATAAAAAAAATATCCACGCCAATATGGCCAGCATTAATGGCTGAAAGTGTACTTAAATATTTATATGAACTAAGGTAGTAATTATTTTTATAATAAAGGGCAAATAAATGCACATTGAAAATAAAAAAAACCGCTAATCCTCTTAATCCATCTAAAGAACTATTTCTTTGAGAGGCTAAAAAAATGTTATCGAAAAATTTCATATAAAAATTAATGCGTACATTGCTTTCCCGAATTTAATCAATATGTTATGGGTTTTGCTAACCCCTCTTACCCACATAATTACCCACAAAAAAGTGGTGGTCAAGATATTTCGTGATATGAATTGAGGTGATTATTACTATGAAACCATTGATGTATCGAGTTATGCTACTTTTTGATACATCATGATTTACTTGAATGGTGGAGCTGCACAAAATGGGATTGCTGTGTTTTCCCGAATTTAATCAATAAGATGTGGGTTTTGAGAACCCCTCTTACCCACAAAACTACCCGCAAAAACTTTCAGGTAAATATTGCTGCCCTGATCCAGATGTTAGGGTAGTTTAACAGAAGTGTTTTAGGGGGAGGGGTTTAAAGTTTCTTTGATTTTAGCTGTTTACAGAAATAAAATAAGTATTTAGGTATTATAATGTTCCAAAGACATTCACCCTAAAGCTTATCTAACAATTCACCTCCTTATCCAATGAAAAAATTTCTAATTCGATTTATATGCTCCGTTATCTTAATTGGCAGCATTACATTTAATGCCCATGCTGCGGAATGTTCAGCTACGATAAGTTCTAATCAAGTTATTGGATGTACGGTGCCTGCTGGTGGAGTGACCATCAACAGCGGAGTTAGTGTCAGCAGTGGCGCTAATATTGCTGCTATATATAGTCAGTCTGGTTCGATTGGGGCAATTAATAATTACGGCAATTTGACTGGTTCGGGTGTGAAATACGGCATTTATGTTGCGGAATCTAGTCTTAATGGCGGTATTAACAACTTCGCTTCTGGAATTATCAGGGGCGATAACAATGCAATATGGATTACAGCTGGCAATCTCAGCATTGCATCTATATTTAATGGTGGTATTTATAACGCTGGTCAAATTCTTGACACTGGTTGGGCTGGCATTGATATTACATCAACCACATTTAATGGGGGAATTACAAACACTTCCACAGGAAAAATCAATGGGTCTTTGTGGGGTATTGGCTTATTTAATTACTACTATAACAACTCAGTTTTGAATGGCGGAATCAACAATAGTGGTGAAATTTCTGGCAATGCTGCCGATGGAATTGCTCTTACTAGAGATGATTCTAATTACAGCACAGTCATAAACGGGGGCATTACAAACAATGCAACTGGTACAATTTTTTCGTATGCTGGGGGCAATGGTATAAATGTTAACAATGCCGCATCTAGCATAGATTTCATCACAAATTATGGCTCTATTTATGGAGCTACTGGTACCTACTTTGGCATTAATAATGCTGGCTACATAGGCACTCTTAACAATGCCCAAGGTGCAGCTGGCGCTTTAACTTACAGAGGTGAATTACCTTCCAATTACAACATCATCATTAATAGTGCTTCTGATTTTGGCAAGATCGCTTTTACTGCACCATCTAGCACCACCACAACATTTGGTATTTATGCGGGATCTACTGTCGCAGCTGGACGATATGCTTCCGTGATCACTGGCTTATCAGCTGGCTCTTTTATAGGTGCAAGATTAGGCACTTATGGTGCTTACAATTGGGTTCTTGATAATGTTAGTACCGACATTTGGGATCTTATATTTTCTTCTGGCGGCTCCTCGGGCCCCTCTTCTTCCGACACCCGGGCCTCCATGCAATATCAAGCTAGCCCGCTTCGTTCAGCATTTAATTCACAAACAGTGGCCGCCAACTTTGCTTTGAATTATGACTGTAATTTGTTTGACGTTAAAGGCTTATGTATTTCAGCAGGGGGTCGATATACTGCAATTGATAATCCAACAACGAATGCATCTGCTGCTGTTGTGACGTTAGGTTACAAAGTAAATCAAAATATTCGAATCGGTGGCTTCATGGATCAGAACATCAATATTCATACACCAGGTTCAATTAATGTAGCTAATAAGAATCCATTAATGGGTCTTTATGCCGTATGGAACAAAGAAGCGAGTGGCTTAGGTTATCAGGTTAGATTAGCCAACACTTATCAAGATAAAGATGTCACCGCCACACGTATTGCTTATGGGGACACAGGTGAAGCAGGCTCAGGCACTGCTAAATTAAATAGTCAAAGCTATTTAGCAGAACTCTCTTATGCTTTCCAATACCAAGATAAAACCTTAGTTCGCCCTTACTTTGGTTTGAGATATACAAGGCTTAAACGAGATGGTTATACAGAATCTTCAGGTGCGGATTATGCGTTAACATATGACGCATTAAATGATCGTTCAACTACCGCCTTAATTGGAGCGCGAGTCAATTATCAAGCGACACCTAAAACAACATTCACCGCCAATTTAGGTATCGAACAAGATCTTCATCATAAAGTAGATAATATGATCGCAACCAATACTGATATTGGCGAATTAACACCCATCGCATTTAATTCAAATATCAAACGTACGCGTCCGTTAGCCTCGGCTGGTGTTTCATACGATGTGACTAAAGCACAACGTTTATCTGGCGCTGTTACTTATCAGCAGTTACCCTTCCAAGCAACTGGTGCTGCATCGCTTTATGTGAATTACATGATTGGGTTTTAAGATATAAAAAAACCACCTCTCGGTGGCTTCTTACTCTCGCTAGTGAATGGTGGAGCTGCACAAAATGGGATTGATTTGTTTTCCCGAATTTAATCAATAAGATGTGGGTTTTGCTAACCCCTCTTACCCACAAAGCTACCCACAAAAACTTTAAGGTGAGTTTTGATGTCCTGCTCCAGATGTTGGGGGTATTTTAGCAGAGACAGGTAATTGAGGAGGTTTTTCGGGTTTGATGCAAAAAATTGATGGACGGGATTTGGATGGTTGTTTATATTCTTAATATACTAATTATTTAAGTAATTTTAAGCCTAATACTTATCATTCCTGTACATATTTTTTTACTTAAACTTTAAAGATAATATTTATATGACAACTCACACAATTCAAAAACTTGTTTTAATTACACTGCTCACTTTATCTCCATCGGTATTTTCTGACGAAAAAATTAATTGGGCTGGCCCATATATGGGAATAAAAGCAGGTTATTCGCAATATGAAAATAAAGGCACTGGCGCGTATTCAGACGATACCTTTGGCCAGCCGAATAATTTAGCTAACATATGGAATGATGTCTCAAAAGAAAAAAATAACAATAAAGCTTTTGGTGGATTTGAGGCAGGGTATAACTGGCAGAAAGATAGATTGGTTTATGGGCTTGTTGCTGACTTGTCTTTCATCAACTCAAGTTCTAATTCCTCTGGAACCCGAAGCAATTTAGCCGAAAATAGCCCATTAATTTCAGGCGCTGAACTAGATGCCGCGCAATATAGTTTCAATAGAACAGATAAAATGAAATGGCTATCAACTGTTAGAGGGAAAGTTGGTTATGAAACAAACAATCTCTTGCCTTATGTAACTGGCGGAATTGCTTTTGCTAAAGTAAAAAATCTTCATCAGAATGTGACTTGCTGTCCAACACTTTATGAAAATGATATTGATTCAGTTTTAACTGGCTGGACCCTTGGAGCAGGACTAACAAAAAAAATAAAAGATAATTTATCTTTGACGCTGGAAGGCTTATATACAGAGTTTCCTGACAAAAAAGGATCTTTTGGAAGTACTATTCCATATATTTCTGGTTCTATTACTGGCATACAAAGTCCTTACAAAATTGATAATAGTATTACGTCTGTAACATTAGGGCTTAATTATCAATTTTAATTTGTACCCTTGTAAAATCAAAAGCCACTCATCGTAGTGGCTTTTTTATTGTCTGCTATTTTTGTGGGTATAAAAAAACCACCTCTCGGTGGCTTCTTACTCTAACTAAGGTGTGGTGGAGCTGGGGGGAATCGAACCCCCGTCCGTAAGCACTCTACAGAAAGTTCTACATGTTTAGCTATCGTTGTTTTTGTTTAACGGTTCAATCACCAACGAGCAAGCAATTTCGCCGCGA
>Ga0114975_10000975_pt1 | contig 20915 bp, 15 predicted proteins | sample S_130626_EF_Meta_FD_87031 | JGI IMG/M metagenome (GOLD analysis project Ga0114975, IMG submission 87031) | Freshwater microbial communities from Lake Simoncouche, Canada to study carbon cycling - S_130626_EF_MetaG | ecosystem: Environmental > Aquatic > Freshwater > Lake | place: Lake...
AACTGCAATGGGCACAGAGCGCTCAAAGCCAAGATCAAGTGCGATCTCGCCGATCTCTATTGCCTCTTTTTGCGACAGGGAGGGAAGTTCTAGGGTTTTAGCCTCAAGAGCCAACCCTGCACTTGTGAACCCGCCCGTTGTTTCGACCACGCGCTAATTGTGCCTTACTGTGCGTGCATGATCACTATCCCGCAAACTGACCTCGTAGTTCATCCCTTGTGCCTAGGTAGCAACATCTTTGGCTCCAATGCCGATGAAGCCCAATCCCATGCAGTGATGGATGCCTATAGCGCACATGCCGGTAACTTCATCGACACAGCCGATATGTATAACCAGTGGGTAGAAGGACATGTGGGTGGTGAATCTGAATCTGTTATTGGATCTTGGATGAATAAGCGCAACAACCGCCAATCAATGGTTATTGCCACCAAAGTCTCAAAGATGGACACGAGACCAGGACTATCTGCTAAAAACATAATTGCAGCCTGTGAAGAATCTTTAAATCGTCTGCAAACTGATTACATTGATCTTTACTACAGCCACTCAGATGATGAGAGCGTTTCGCTAGAAGAAACTCTGGGCGCATATGCCCAGCTAATCGCTCAAGGAAAAGTCCGCTACATCGCCGCCTCTAACTTCACACCGGCACGCCTGCGTGAATCAATCAAGTTCAGTGAAGGTAACAACATCCCTGCCTACGTTGCCGTCCAAGATCTCTATAACCTCGTTGATAGAAAAACCTATGAAGGTGAAATGTCAGAAGCGGTAAGTGAGCTTGGAATCTCAAACATTCCTTTCTATGGCATTGCCAGAGGATTCCTCTCAGGCAAATACCGCCCAGGTGTTACTGAAGTAGATTCAAAGCGCGCAGCAGGTGCTAGAGAGTATGCAACTGATAAGAACTACACAGTGCTAACAGTTATGGATGAAGTTGCTAAAAACCACAACGTTTCACTTTCTGCCGTTGCACTTGCCTGGCTACGTGCTCAGCCAAGTGTCAGTGTTCCTATTGCATCGGCTAGAACTGTGGAGCAGGTAGCGGAGATTGTTCAAGTTGTGGAGTTGGGTGGGGAAGAAGTAGAAAAGCTCAACAAAGTCTCTATTTAAATTAAAATGCTTAAGTATCCGCTAGTAAGCTCGTAGTAAAACTTAGTCAGCAGTTTTAGTTACCAGTCAACTTAGAGATAGATTTTGCCAGAAGGGGAACAGCTACTTCCCACTTCATCTCGAAATGCTTTTCAAAAGATTCTTCATAGGTCATACCAGAAGCAATATCCTTGAAAATCTGAATATTTACGGATGGTCCCTTTATGGCTGTGAATATTTCTGAGACCAACATACCTAAGTCGTAGAGATGCCACTGCGTATCTGAATCGCTCCAGATGGAGTTATTTGTGGGTCTAATAAAATTTGCAATCCATTTTTCGGTGTATTTCTTATTTCTATTTTCGAGAAGCTCCTTTGCCCAGAATTTTCGATCTTCAGAATACTTTGCAAAAGATGATGAATATATTGATGCCAACTGAGAAAACTCTGCTCCACCCTCAACAAACCACCAAGGTGTAAATGCCTTGATGCAACACATAGCTTGTGATTGGTTTGGCGTTCCAAAGAAACTCCCAATTTGCAGTATATGGGTGTACTCATGTGCTTCTAAAGTTCCGGAAGTGTGATTCCTGTCAGGATCACTTGTCATAACAGCTGCAAGTAATACCCCATCTCCAGATTTGTTAATTGTTCCACTTGCTCCCCAGCAAAATTCAATTTTCTGGCAGGAGTTTTTTGCTTCTTGTCCGCTAGCTTCTGGGTAGATCGACTTATATTTTCCTTGAGCCCACTCAATATCCTTATGTGAATAATAGATTGCGTAAACCTTGATAGGTTTTCGAAAGTCAGGATATAGCCGGGTGACTGCATCAAAAGAAATCAATGGATTGGGATTCGAAAGTTTTGTATTCGGTCCAACAATTAATTCGACGGGAGGAGCTTTACTGCTGTTTGAAAGTATTTGAACGCTGCTTTTCTTCCAAGCCCAATAAGAGACATCTTGAGGCCTATCAATAGCATCTTGAAATCCAGTGATTTCCTTAGGCTCTGCAGTTGTGCTCTTACTCGGTGTAGCGGTGGAGACTTTTACTCCCTTATTCCAAACTAACTTCTTTCCCGATTGGATGCAGGTGTACTTATAACCATTATCTATTAAGACTAATTTCAGCTTGCTACACAGTGAGCCCGGCTTAACTGCAGCACTTGCTGAAATACTTTGTGATAGCCCCAATAAGAGAAGAAAGGTAAGAGTCACAATGAGCCGCTTCATAGGGGAGAAAATACTCGATTGGGACATAGATTTAAATAGAACTCGCCATCACGTCTGGTCAGATTCAGTGTCTAACTTTAGTTAATTGATCTGCGTAAGGGATTACTTTATCCGCGCAGATTTGCATGAATCGTCTTAGCCAGAATTGGGGTTGCCTCTTTCCAAGTAATCCCAAATATTTTCTTGAATGCATCGTCAAACTTCAATCCTTTACCCATTTCCTCATACATAGTGATCAGAACGTCAGGGCCTTTGATTGCAGCCATAATTTCAATTACATGACTGCCTAAAGAATAATTCAACCAAGAATCAAACTGAGGAGGAACATAATTTTCATAAGCTGTATTTAGGAATTCCTCAATCTGTGCAGCTGTCATGTCTTTACAGGTGTAATAGCAGTCATCTATAAGATATTTCTTGTATTGCTTAAAATCCTGAAAACTTATGCTCACATTTTGGACCCATTCAGCTCCACCTTCTCGCCACCAGGCATGAGGCCAAACTTCCACGCCTCTATCCATAATTGGAATTCGCTGTAGGGAATGGAAGTACTCATGTGCTTCTAGCATGCCGGTAGTAAAACGTAATGTTCCGGTAATGTCCTGAGTTATCTTCTCTTCCACTCCTTGCAGGATGACAGCCACACCACTTGAAGGTGTGATCTGCCTAGAACCTCTGCAATTTTGAGTCCCTGAATCACAATTATTCTTTGTGACCGGACCTCGTTCCCAGCCAAGCATTTGATTGTAATCGGCTGAAGATAATTTAATCCTTGCTATATTTTCAGCCCAATCCAGATCCTTATAGACATAGCGAATTACGAGTATTTCCTTTGCTTCTGCTTTATTTGGAAACATCTTGGATACCTGACCCACGGCAAAGGCATAGTCATCAAAATAAGTCTTTGTATTAGGGCCAGTAAATATTGAAATCGCACCGGCCTTAGAACTACTCGAACTAATTATATCGACTGTCTTTTTCCAAGCTGTGTAAGAAATAGCAGCTCTGTTCTCATAAAGGTTATCGAATGTCAGATTTGTAATTGTTGGGGTAGGGGAAGGCGTTGGGGTAGGTGACGGTGTTAGTGATGGAGTAGGTGTTGGAGTGGGAGTTCCACCGACTGCACCCACTGGATCTCCAATTGCAGTTGGGGTTGGTTGAGTGGTTGGCTTTACAACTGATACCCCTTTATTCCATACCAACTTCTTGCCCGACTTAATGCAGGTATAACTCTTATTCTGATAAATAGTTTTTTGGTTCAAAGTTTTGCAAGCGCCACCTGGAGTTACTTTCTGGGCAGATATTGCAGAAACAGGAACGAAGGTAAAAATCAGGGCAATGAGAATGCCTTTATATACTCGTGCCTTAGTTCTCATTCCAAAAGGGTAGTGGAAAGCTCAGAAGTTCAGTCACTTGATGGAACACGCCAGAACCACACAAAAGCTCCCAGCCAATAAGCCCAAGCAAGCACTACGCCTGGTGTGCCAAGGGTGGTGCTGTATGAATAAACAACTAAGGCAATCACAACAAAGCTAGCTTGCATCCCCCATAAACAGAGTGCAGAACCACGCTTACTAAATCCTTTACGCATTAAACGGTGAGATAAATGATCTTTACCGCCAGTAAATGGTGAAATCCTACGGCGCAGCCGTGAGAAGACTGCAATGCAAGTGTCCAAAATAGGTACTGCTAATAACATAGGCAAGATTGCTATTGAATTAAATTTAGGCGTAATTCCTGGATTTAGTCGAATAGTTAAAACTGCAACTAACACACCTAGGAAAAGTGCACCAGCATCACCCATATAGATCTTGGCTGGGGATTTGTTCCAGAGTAGAAAGCCCACAGTCGCACCGCACGTAACAACAGAGAGCGCAGTGACTAATTCTTGGCCCTGACTAGATGCAATTAATGCAATACCTAAAGTTGAAACAGCAACGCTTCCTGCTGCTCCGCCATCTAAATTATCAAAGAAGTTAATAGAGTTACAAATAGCAACGATCCACACAATATTAACAACATGATTGAGTAATGGGTTTCCAAAAGGTTCTGCGTTGAGATCACGATTGAGAAGAAAAATCGCAACTACGATTGCAACCACCGTTTGTGTTATGAGTCTAGGTAACGCTGGTAACCCTCTTAGATCATCAATTAGACCCATTAAACCTAAAACAACTGCTGGCAGTAGTGCATAAGTAACTAAAGGAAAAGTTGTTTTTGTATTATCAGAATAAAAAATTGCTGCGTAAGTAATAATTACAACACTTAATGCTATTGCTACCCCACCTAGATAAGGAACAGGTTCTTTTTGGGTCTTGCGCTCCATATTGGGCAGATCCATTAGAGATAGTTTGATTGCAAAAGCTCGTACTGGCCACGTTAAAAGGCCAGCGAGTGCAAATGCGCCAACACCAAGGATGACAAACTGCATCGAGGTGATACTCACGGGATTGATTATATGGCGGGGGTTTTAGCCCTTAAGGCGAGAGGCCATCGTGGCGGCCACTTTGAGCCATTTTGCCACTTGAGCATCGGTAAAGCCTGCGGCATTCATGACATAGAGGCCAGTAAAGATATCTCCATTGAATTGGTAGAAACCTAAGAGTGTGCGAGCTCGTGCATCTGAATCAATATTTGTGTATACAAATACTCGATTCGATTCATTTACTACTCCTGCGGGAATGTTATTCAAGGTTTTAAACTCATAAGGGATAACTGCGCCTGTTGCATCGGTATATCCCTTATTACTCTTACATTCTGCTAAAACTTTCACTAACTCTTTTTGTGCAGCTGTTGCTGCAGCAGCAGATGAATAGCGCACTACTTCTGATGAAAGGAAGGAAAAGGTAGATCCTGGCTTTATTGCAGCCATCTGCCTGCGCTCTATGCGCTCTTTTTCTGATGGAAACACACCATTACATAAATCTAATGAGGGATCCTCAAGGGTTGTTCCTTTGCTCATTGGAAGCAATGTCCACTCTTGGCTAAAATCACTTGCTCGAAAGCCAAAATTAGCTAAAACTGTTTGTTTACTATCACTAAGTGATGAATCGTTTACTTCAGGTGTTCTATCAAACTCTTTATAGTTACCGATAGTGGTTGTGAATGAAGATAAACCAATAAAGACAAAGTTGGAGCCACTTATTCTTACAACTTTCTTAGTTGCACCTGTGTCAATATCTGCGCCAACACGCAGTTTTGCAACCTTACTATCAGCAATTGTTGCAACAGTTTTATTATCGATAGCAACAGTTGCAGCCCCTGTTCCAACTAATATGTTATTTTTGCCTGAGATGCTCAGTGATGCCGTGCACTTACCCGTGCACTTAATTGCACCAACGCTGTAGGCAGCCCCAGCTGGGATCCATTTACCGGTCTTAGAGCTCTTATCGGCTCTAACGGAACTACCACTGATGCTTAGGTCACCTTTCATACCGTTACCAACACAATCAAATACTTGAGCAGATCCAGAAAGTGTCATTCCATTGCTTAATTTGAATGCTGGTGCATTTTTTGTAGACGATGACTGAATAATCAAACCATCTTCATCCACCAGATTGACTTGGCAAATACCACTTCCAGTATCGACGACGCCTTTCCACTGCAGTGAAAGCTCATTATTACTCAGCGCATTAACAGCAAAGTTATTAGAGATAACTGGATGTGCACGGTCAATTACCACTTTCATGGAAGGCGACCAATCGCTTTTATTACCTAAAATATCTATCGCACGTAGTGCAAAGTTATATGAACCCTCAGGAAGATCTCGAAGGTAAAGAGTTTTGGGTGCAACGAATGGACTTAAATAAGTTGGGACCCAGCCATCAATTTCTGATGCTTTAACGCTTTGCACTACACCATCAATTTGAGCTTCAAAGCCAGTAATTGCTGTATCAGCATCTTCATAACCAGCTTTAATAACTGTCATATTAGGTGAGCGCCATTGTTCAAAAGGCACTAAAGGCGGCACGGGCGGTGCCACGTTATCTGTTTTCTTCTTTATTGTTACAGCTGCGCCGGTTTCAGATCCAACAGCGCTGAAAGAAACATTGCCTGAATACGTAGTTGCAGTTAGTGCGGTCATTGATCCGCCAACTGAGCGAGAGTCGCGGTATTGGTATGTATCTAAATTAAGCATCCACACATCAGTGCCAAGGGCTGCGCCAAACTCTGCAGCTGATGCATCTTCTGGATTAGGTGAAACTATGGAGGAAATTGGTGGTGGATCGAGGCGGAAAATTGCTAAGCCAGGCTTATAGCCAACGCCATCTAACTTTCTGCGGTATTCAACCCAATACGCAGCTTTACCATCTCGTATGTAGATAGCTCGAATGCCGTTTGCAAAATCACTTGGGGCTAAATTAATAACTTCTGATTGCCAGACTTGTTTTATCTGAGAATCAGCTAAATATCCCATTCTCCATTGATGGAAAGTATTAAGTGGAGATGTTGTATCAATATTTCCCATCACATCGATAGTGCCCCCGTATTCAACAGCTTTGCAAGTATCAGACCACGCACCATCATTGGCAGCGTTATCACAGCGCAAGAAATTGCTATGACCCAAACCAAAAGTGTGGCCAAGTTCGTGGGTGATGACATAGCTAGAGGCTGAGTCATGTAGAACTAATATTCCTGAAACGCTAGTTGCTTCACCTAATGGTGCTCGACCTGACCACACGCATCCAGCTTTTGGTGCTACGACAACCAAATAACGCTTGGAATAATCACTTATACCCAAGCGCTTATATGCCTCAGGTCTAATAGATGTAAGAAATTCAGATGCACCAAAGCCAGAACACGCCATTTTTGTTAACATCGTGATTGGCTCATTTAATACTTTTCCACTCACAAATGAGATGGTGCGATCTTTAGTATCGCCATAAAGAGTTGTGTACTTTTTCCAGTCAGCATTTACCTCAGTATCGATAACTTTTGCTACCTCGTTAACTCCACCAGCAGGAGCACCAGCACCAGCCCATGTCACAGAGACAACATCAACAACGCGCTCATCAACAGCCAACGCTGGAGTTAGCCCAAGGCCAACAAAGCCAACAAGAATGGCTATAAATAAGGATAAGCGCCTTTTCACGGGGCTCACTTTAGATGCTCCATGCACTATTTTCATTTCGATTTATAACAAAGAGCTCATAACCCGCTAATTCAGGCTGAGCAAAGTACTTAGCCCCTTCTTCTCCAGCAACCATCAGTGCAGTTGCCAGGGCGTCACAGAGCCAGCCCAATGGACCGATCACGGTTGCAGATGCTGCCCCAATTGCGATCATGCCGGTGTAAGGATCATTGATATGGGCTCCACGCTCATAATTACCTGATGTTGCAATTGCACCATCGCTAATCTCAAAAGTTTCTACAACTTCTTCTCTGTTCTGCGGATTAACAACCCCAATCCTCCAAGGCTTAACACCACCATCATAAAAACCACCGCGTAGTGATAAGTCACCCGCTGCATTTACTTGCACGTGCTGGGCACCGCAAGCCACCAACATGTCAGCACACTTATCTGCAGCCCACCCTTTAACTAAACCTGATGGATCAAAACCACCTGCAACTGCCCATGGATCAAAAGCCCCATCAGTTAAATACTTTGCTTGCAAACACAGTTCCCACACCTCCTGCACCAAAGGCGGACAAGTAGTTATCTCAACTTGGTGTGTGCGAAGGCGGCTCACCCAAGAAGTATCGATATAGGTAGAAAAGTCAGAATCTACTTGCTTACAAAAATCTATTACTTGTTGCATGCCTTGATTTAAGACATCTTCACTGACAACAGATGATGCGATATCCACATCCACAATCGTTCCCCACACAGGGAACTGCTTGCGAAGGTGATTCATTATTGGAGCCTACCTAATACCTTACAAACCAGCTTTAGCTAGCGCTCCTTGCAGGGATGTGAACCAACCGTATGAAGTATATGAAGCACCTGATGCTCCTTGAATACTGGCGCTCTGTGCGCTCAAAGTCTGTTTTTTCAAAATTGGCAAGGCCATTTTGGTCCAGCGATCATTGCGCCCACTAGGTGCTTGAAGAGCAGTTGCATCAACAATCTTGCCATCTTTAACTGTTATTTGTACCTGCACATTGCCGTAGTTGACGTTAACGGTCGGCCCAGTAAATGTTCCAGTAACACCTTGTGAGGCAGATGCAGGAGCTGCACTCGTTTGAGTTGCAGCTGGTGTTGCGCTAGCAGTTGCTGCTACAGATTGAGTTGCAGTTGCTTTCTTTGTTGTAACGGGCTTTGCAGTTGCCTTCTTTGTTGCAACAGCAGATTGAGTTGCAGTTGCTTTCTTTGTTGTAACGGGCTTTGCAGTTGCCTTCTTTGTTGCAACAGCAGATTGAGTTGCAACTGGAGTTGAAGTTGATCCACCTATTGCACCAATTCCTGCGCCAAGGCCTGCAGTGTTAGAAGTTGAAAACTGAGGCGGTGTAATAGCCATGACTGCGCCAAGGCCACCTAAGGTGCCTCCGGCAATCAGTAATGCGCGCTTCATCTCATACCCTCATCCTGGAAACCTCTTGAAAGATTTACATCCCATATTTAAGCCCAGTTACCTGAGGACTTTCTGAGAACAGGCACAGAACCTGCAATGAAAATACTAAACCTCAAGCGCTCTTGAGATATCTCTCTAACGCTTCTCGCACAATCGCTGAATTAGTTTCTCCTCGACGCTTTGCCTCTTTATCAAGTGCTTTTTTTAGTTTGACCGGCACTCTGACTTTAATTTGTGGAGATTCAACAGATTTAGCAGTCAATGAGGGCCGACCCACTGCCTGTTTGATTGCATTTTTTGCCATCTTTGCAGCCAGAGTATTGGTCAGGCGTGTGCCATCCTTGAGGCGAATTACCTCACGCTTGAGATCAACATCAGGGCCCACCGTGTACTTGCGCTTCACTTTTGTTGCCAATTCTTTTTCCTCCTCAACTCAAAAGCTACCACCGACAGCCATAATTGTGTACCCCATAATTATAGGGTGTTCTGTGGATAAGTGCACAACTCATTCACGATGAAAAGCAAAAGCCTCATCATGGAATCTGTTCTTTGGCCCACCCACATCTTCAAATGCATTACGCACTGAGCTCACAAGTGGCTCTGGACCGCAGATGTAAACATCAGAGTCTGCAAACTGTGGCACAAGACGCTTCATTGAACGTGCATCCATTGGATGGTTCTTTCTTGGCCCTACAAGATAGTGAATACGAATAGATCCACCGCTATTAAAAGCTAAGTAATCCAACTCTTCTCGTAGTACTAAATCTTCTTCTTTAGATGCTCTAAAAATCACATCCATCTGCACGCCGCCACTTAGCTCTTCCATAATCGCTCTAATAGGCGTAATACCCACACCACCACCGACTAAAACCACATGGGGGCGCGTTGAGCGCCCTGCAGTGAAAGCACCATAAGGACCTTCAACAAAAACACGTGTGCCAGGCTTCATAAAGGCCAAAGATCGAGAGTGATCCCCTAAATCTTTAACGGTAATGCGCATCAGATGCTCCGTAGGAGCAGCAGATAAAGAGTAGGGATGTGACATTAAGAAGTGTCCGCGTGCTAAAAAGCGCCACCCAAAGAACTGACCACCCTGGGCGCCAAGTTTGTGCAGATTACGGCCCTCCATGATGACCGAGATAACCCCGGGGCCCTCAACAATAATTTTTTCAACCTTCAGGTTTACTTTAAGTGATCTAACCATTGGCACACCAATGCGCCAATACACAATCGAAAATGCCATTAAAACATACAACCCAGTCCAATAAGCACGGTTGAGTGGATGACCAATAAACATCTGTCCGTTTATTACTTGGTGCATAAAGGATGCTGCAACAGCAATGTATGTGTAAACATGAATGATCCACCATGTCTCATAGCTCATCTTGGCTCGTGCTTTTTTATAAGAGGTAACCCCAGCCAAGATCATTAAAATAAATCCTGCGAGTGCAAACCACATCCACTCAAAAGAGTTAAGCATTCTCCAGAGTTCTTTATAGAGCGGGATTGAGTCTTGTCCTGCAAAAGATAAAATAATAAAGAGAACATGCGCACCTATGCCATATAAAGACCAAGGACCTAAGTTGCGGTGCCAGGTAACGAGTCGATCATGGCCCACTCCTTTTTCAACCCAGGGAATGCGTGCCACTAAAAAGATGCCAACGATTGCTAAATACGTACCAACTAGCGCTGATAGTCGAGAGAAGGATGCAAGGGATGCATATACAGAAGTGAAATCACTTTTACGCACCGTTGTTAACTGCAAAGCCAGAGTTAAGCCAAGGCCTGCCCCTAATAAAAGCGCTGCCCAGTCTGTGCCTGCAGATGAGTGCTTATAGATGCGCGTTGGCTTGGTCATAGAGCCAATTAGACCCCTAATTGCTGAGAACTATCTGCATGCGGGCTGTGTTATAGCCCGCTTCCTCTGACAGAATTGCCCGCATGGAACGGCTACGCGCAGGCGACCCCGAGCAAATTGGGCCATGGCAGATTGTTAATCGCCTTGGTGCAGGTGGCATGGGCATTGTCTATATGGGAACAAATGGCACGCGTGCTGCTGCAATTAAAATTGTTCGTGATTTTCTCCTAGAAGATCCCTCGTCTCGCACGCGCTTAGCAAGAGAAGTTACATCGTTAAAAAAGGTAAAAAGTAAATATGTTGCTGAAATAGTCGGAGCTGACATTGATGCAAACCCAGCGTGGATTGCAACAAACTATGTTGATGGCCCTAGTTTAAAAACCCTCATTGAAAATGAAGGCTCTTTAAGTGAATTACAGTGGTTCGAGTTAGCCACTGGTCTAATGTCTGGATTGGCTGGAGTTCATTCTGTTGGAGTTATTCATCGCGATGTTAAACCTTCCAATGTTCTGATGTCGGCAACAGGTCCGCGCTTAATTGACTTCGGAATCTCTTTCTCATCTGATGCAACTGCGCTGACTCGAACAGGAATGGTTGCAGGAACCCCAACTTGGTTTGCTCCTGAACAATTTCAAAATACCAAAATCACGACAGCGGTTGATAATTTTGCTGCAGGATCAATTCTCTTTTTTGCAGCAACTGGTACCAGCCCGTGGGGAAATGAAGATACATCGGTTGCAAACACAATGAATCAGATATTAAACAAGGATCCAGACTTAAAGCTTTTAACTGAAAACCAACGCATCATTATTGACCAACTACTTGATAAAAACCCTAAAAATCGAATCAGTGCCCAAGACTGTGCCGGATTGATTGAGGGTATACGCGAATCTGCCGGCTTAACCCATGTGCAAAACCCACAAGGTATTAGTGGCTTAAAGAAGAAAATTGCTATTGCAGCTGCTGTTGTAATTACCCTAGGTGCTTTTGCTTTTACACAATTTCCTGGAAATGGTGATTCTTTGACACCGATTGCTGCGCCATCACCAACTTCGATGCCAGATCCCATGTGGGCGGCTTATATTGCGGGGGACCCAACCCCGCAAACCGGTATTGGTAAATCCTTTTCTATTTACTTATGCGATCAAGCAGTTATTGATACTTCGTTAAAGCTAAAAGAGCTCACAAACCCACCTGCCACGCCAGCACCCACCGCAAAGGTCATTTCCGGAGATGCTCGTTGCGGAAGTGAGTTCGACACAATCGTAGTCACTGGTCCAGTTAACTTTAATAAAGATAAACGAAGTTATATTTTAGCTGGTTCCACTCGTGCAGGATTTCTTATCCAATACGAATTTGAGATCACTAAGAAGCAGAGTTAACACAAATTATGAGGAAAATTATAAGCTTCGCATTGAGTCTATTTTTACTTCTATTTGCGGCAGCGATAGTGACTCCCCTTGCAAAAGCTGATGGAAAAGATCAAGTTGCATCACACCTTGATTGGCGCGGAGTGAATTTAAGCCCTACAAGTTCAATCTCTCAATCATTTACTCCACTTTCAGTTCCTTCTCCAAGTCAAGGACAGGTAGATTGGACACTCAATATTGGTAACTCAACTTCTGCTTTGTCTGCATCATTCATATTGCTCAATAGCGGAAGCGTTGTTTGGCAGTTTATTGATGTCCCCTTGGGTTCGCGTGTCATGGATACTGAAAAAGCTAGATGTCAATTGCAATCCGGAAATGCATTTGGAACACCAAACTCTGCCCGCTCTATTTGTAATGCACCATTGCAAGCCGTGGCCGGTGAAACTTATACGTTTACCCTTAAATACTGGGATAACGGCGCAACAAAGTGGTGGCAGGCTGCAGTGAATGTCCAAAGCACTGGAGAAACTATTCAACTAGGCCGTCTTGAAAACAATGCAACTTCTGATGTAATGAATACCAGTACGAATATGACTGCATATAATCAAACATCGTTTTATAAAATTCCACTCCCAACTTGTAGCAATGTCCCAAATTATTCAATCATTTATGGTGCTTTGAAAAACTCAGGCAATACACAACCAGTGATTTCTAATACTCGAGATAGCACCGCGTGCCCTGGGATTGGCACTTATGACTTAAACACCCCAGGCAAATATCAACTCAACATTGGATCAAAAATGGGTACTACCGCAATACCAGTAAATGAAGTCAGAAAGCCGCGCTCACTTGAACAGACTCCGCGGCCTGCAAGCCTGTTGCTAGGAATCCACGCCGTTACATATGCGGGATATTTTAATGATGACTCATCATGGATTTACTCAACCTCTGCACAAAGCAGTATCAAATCCCGACAAGTTTATGAAGTCTTACCATCATTTACGGATGAACCGTTTTCATCACTTGGTGTGATGACTTCCATGTACAGCGGCTACATCATTCCGGATCTTTCTGGTGCATGGAAATTTAGAATTAGGTCAGATGATGCGGCATATCTTTGGTTTGGTAACGAAGCTATTGTTAATTACGCCGGTTCGACTTTTGGAGCACAATTACGAATACCCGGAACTCACGAGCCAACAACAAAAGAATTTTCGATTACTCTAGAAAAAGATAAGGTTTATCCAATTCGCATTTACTACGGTAATGCTGGCTCATTTGGAACTTTTGAATTTTCACTTCTACCGCCTGGTTTTACTGTTTATCAAAAAGATACAACGGGGTTGTTCTTTCACTCAGAGCCTAACTATTGCACTAGCTGGGGCATCGAGATGGCCCTTATGGCTAAGTTAGGTTATGAGAAATACATACCTAGCTCCCTCTGCGGAACGCCAGCAAGTGAATTAAAACCTGGAACTGTGAGTGGTAGTTCAACGAACTCCTCGAATTCTGGATCTACTACTAATGCAACTTCGAGTGTGAAAAAAACTGTAGTAAATATGCCAACGTTCTCACTAATTAATATTGTCGGTAATAAACTCAATGTTTCTGTCAATCTCGGGAACGCTGGAAGTAGCCGTCCTGATTCTGTTTATCTTGTGGCACCAAAACTAGGAATTTTAGATGCAGATAAGCTATTTGGGAAAGTCTCTGGTTCAAAGGCATCATGGAGCATTGATTTCGACAAACTCTTATCTGGCACGGCTATCCCACTAAAAATCGTAGGCGTAAAAAATGGGGTTGAATCCGATTCAGTTGAGCAAAACTTTAACGCTCCTGCTGCCATCAATTTAATCGCGAATAAATCTGCCCCTTTACCACCCAAAAATGTGAAATCTAGAATCGTTGGAACTTCAGCGGTTATCACTACTGAATCAACCATTAAAACCGGTGCGCTGGCCACCTCCGCTTATATCTTTGGTGTAGCACTGGGAGTTCCCGCATCACAGGCAATCTTGGGTGAAGTTATTGGTACAAAAGTATTGTTCGAAGTTCCTCTTAAGACATCTATGGCCGGAAAGAGTTTCCCATTTACTGTTTATTTGGCAAATGAAGCGGGTAAATCTGAACCCGTTCAAGGAAAGTTATCAGTGCCATCTGCACCAAAGATTCCATCTGGAGTAATTAATATTCCTTCACAAGCTAAAGCCCCGAAGACAATCTTTTGTATTAAGGGATCTCAGACTCGAACATTTACTGCAAAGAGTTGCCCTCCCGGATGGAAAAATGCATGATGAGATTTAGAAATTTGGCTACTTTACTAGCCACATCAATCATTGCATCGGTTACTGTTTTTTTGCCACAAATAGCACATGCTGATCAATCAGTCACTTACGCAAATGTTAATTATGCTGGTACCGCATATTTAGATACCGCTCGAGACTTGCAAATTGATATCACTCCACTTGCAAATAATTCAGACACTTGGCGCTACCTTAATTTTGCATGGTCAAAAAATGATCAGACTAATAGGTTTGGTGCTCAAGTTGGTGTGGATGTTTATTCTTCCGGCACCCAACATAACTTTGTTTTATCTTTTTACGGTGCAATAGATGAACAAGTAATTAGCGTTGCTGGAAATCCTGTGACTTGCGATAAACGTAATCCTTATGAACTTAACGGTCAGACATATTTCCAAGCTGTTTGTTTTACTCCCTACACTTTAGCCCCTGGTCATACCTTCCGCTTACGCGTATACAACAATGCAGCTCTTGGTCCTACTTGGTTCAACGCTTCTTTTGATGATTTAACTAGTAAAACTCACCTAGAAGTTGGAAGTATCAACATTGGAAATAAGAACTTTTCGGACCCTTTGCAATTGGTGCAGTATGGAATGGGCGGTGTCGATACAAATCCAGATTGCTCTAAGGTCGGAATTAATGACACAATTATTTCTAGTGTAAAAAGTGGAAATAGCATTCTCTCGACTTTTGCCTCCCAGTCAATAGGATCATGCCTAAACGCCGTAATCGTTCCTAACAAATATTCCCTCGGTGGCAATGTCGTCAAGTTCGGTGGAACTAATCCTGCTGGAAGAAATCTAGAGGCCACTGCTGCTTTGAATACCTCAAGTAATAAAGTCAGAGTTCCAAGACTTACAGCAGCTGTGCCTCGTCCGGCAGAAATAACCCCAGGGCTAATTCAAAATAGATACTCCACCTATTTTGCAGATTCGACATCGACATTTGATCTTCCACCATCAAATTCGTCTCTAATTGTTGAGACGCTTCCAGAATACACGGCTGCAAATGGTCCTAAGGATGTTTATTCAATGCATTGGACTGGTTATTTTATCCCCGATTACTCTGGTACATGGAATTTCAGGTTCACTTCTGATGATGCTGCTTATTTATACATTGGGGCAAACGCTGTTCTCAACTACACAAGAGATATTCATTCAGCACTCATAGATTTAGGTGGTACACATGTCGCAACTACAAAAACTGCAACGATTGATCTTGTTAAGGATCAAATCTATCCATTCCGAATTATGTATGGAAATGCTATAGATGTTTCGGTATTTAAACTTGAGTTCCAGGCACCTGGTTTTACAGATTTCCAAACTGACTATAAATCTTTATTCTGGCACTCAACTCCAGGGCCTTGTAGCAATTGGGGTATGGACTACATATTTGTTGGAGATTTAGGATATGAAAAATTACAGGTTCCGCTTGCGAACTCACTAAAAGACTGTCAGCGTAGCTACGGTAAAACAAATTTCACTCCTGTAACTGGATCCGACACCAGTTCAAATGGTTCAACATCTGGTAGTTCAAGCACAACCAAAAAAACAATCGTTAACAAACCTTCTTTCTCCCTGATCAATATCGTTGGTAATAAACTCAATGTAAGCGTCAATCTTGGCTCTGCAGGAACAAGCAAGCCAGACTCTGTCTATCTTGTAGCACCAAAGCTGGGAATTCTTGATTCCAATAAGCTCTTTGGCAAAGTGTCTGGTTCGAAAGCTTCTTGGAGTATTGATTTTGACAAACTCTTATCGGGCACCGCAATTCCTCTTAAAGTTGTTGGTGTTAAAAATGGGGTTGAATCTGATCCTCTCGAGCAAGATTTCAACGCACCGGCTGTTGTTGAGAAGTTACTCACTAACAAGTTAGTACCAGTGGCACCTAAGAATGCAAAGTCTAGGATTGTTGGAACCTCTGCGCTTATCTCTGCAGAGGCAACTGTCAAAACTGGGGCTATAGCAACGCAAGCCTATGTTTTTGGGCCATCTATTGGACTTTCAAAGGCTAATGCGATTACTGGCGACATTGTGGGTAATAAGGTCTTACTGGAAGTCCCACTAAAAACCTCTATGGCCGGCAAGAAACTTCCAGTTACGATCTATCTATCAAATGAAGTTGGGGATTCGCAACCTATCCAAACAATAATTGTTGTTCCTTCTGCTCCTAAAATTCCATCAGGAACTATCAAGCTACCAACACAAACTAAAGCTCCTAAAACAATCTTCTGTGTGAAGGGATCGCAGACCCGCACATTTGCAGCAAAGAGTTGCCCACCGGGTTGGAAAACGGCTTAACGACTTCGACGCACCTTAGCCAACGTAATCCCCGCAAAGAGTAGAGCAAATAAACCAACAGCAATTAGTGAATGTGTTGCATTGCTTGCTGTTGAAACCCATCGATCTTGTAAATCTGGATCACTTGTTAGGTTCAGCTGCACAATATCTACCGATGCCGAAAGAGCATTGGTAGCCCAATAACTAGGCACTGCCATTGCAATCTGATTAATAATTCCTTTAGTTTCAAGTGGCAAGGCCCCTGATAAGACAACCTGCACCATAGTCATACCCACCAGAGTTGGCATTGCCTGCTCGCTGGAACTTAAAAACGCAGAGATGACTAGACCCAGAAGCATTGAGCACAGGGCTAAAGACATACAGATCAGAGTTATTTCTATTCGGCTGGATGAAAGCAATAAGCCAGCCTCTGGCATTGGCCGATTAAATAGAACTATTGCCGTAAAAACTAGGGTCTGTGCAACGACGATTAACCCTAAAACTAAGACTTTAGAAACTACATACGTCCTAGATCTAATCCCAACACTTTGTTCACGCTTTCTAACAGCGCTCTCTTTGACAATCTCTTGGATGCTAGTTGATAAGCCAACAAATATTGAGCCCAAAATTAAGACTAGAATCGTGCCCTGAGCAAATGGGTTGTAATTAAATCCTGACTTTGTGACAGTACCTGGACCAAAGCCATAGCTACTACCAGCAGCATAGGAAATGACTCCAATGATGACTGGAATTAAAGTTAATAGTGCTAAATAAAATCTATCTGATGCAATAACCCGAACGTATCGCGAAGCTAAAGTTGCAATTTGTTTAATACTTGACTGCCTACGCGCAAGAACATGACCATCTTGAATTTCAGTAGATATGGCATCCTCGTGCTTAGGAGCAGCAAGCAATAGTGCATCTGGAGTTGCTAAGAATCTAAAGACTTCCGCCCAGGATTTCTTTCCCAGCTTTGAAAACACCGTTGATGAAGGCCCAGCGTAAGCAACCTTTCCCCCAGATGCCAATAAAATCACATTGTCACAAAAATCTAAGTTATCAACTGAATGAGTAACTAAAACAACTGTTTGCCCATCATCGGCAAGGTTGCGCAAGGTCTCCATCACATGGGCATCTAAACCGGGATCTAACCCTGAGGTTGGCTCGTCTAAAACTAGAAATTGGGGTGAAGTCAAAAGTTCAAGGCCAATACTTGCGCGCTTTCGCTGACCACCCGATAGTCGATCAATTCTAAGATCTGCCCGTTCAGTTAGCTCTAGTCTTTCCATCACATCAGCTACGCGTGCATCGCGCTCGGCTTTAGTTGTGTCGTTAGGCAAGCGCAGTTGAGCACCGTAATTAAGGGCTTGGCGCACTGTTAATCGGGTGTGCAAAATATCAGCCTGTGGAACTGAACCTATTTGACGGCTTAAGGATTGAAATTGGGTGTGTAAATCAACACTGCCAATAAATATCTGCCCATTTGTTGGTTTCGTACGCCCAGTTAATACTCCTAGCAGCGTTGATTTTCCAGCACCAGATGGTCCAACAATGGCTGTTAATGTGCGGGGACCAAGTGAGAAAGAAACATCATTTAGAAGTAATCGATCACCGATATCAAAACTAATTTCCTTTGCGACTACCGGTGTGCCATCAATACCTTCAAGAATCTGTAGACCATCTTGAGTAAACCTTCGGGCAAAGCCTGCTACTGAAATAACATCACCAGTTTTAAGCACTTCACGCTTAATTCGGATTCCATTAAGAAAAGTTCCGTTCGTTGACTTCAAATCAACAATTTCAAATCCCCCGGCACCATTTTGAACAATCTCGGCGTGAGTACGTGAGACATTGATGTCATCGATATGCCAATCACTCTCTTGAGCACGGCCAATTCGGATTTTTTGCTGTAGGCGCACGCGCTTTGGGCCGCCTTCATTGGATAAATACTCATCCCCGCGCATTTTGGTCATACGGGTTGCTTCTTTATCCTGAATCTGGAAACTACCTTTGGCAGTTTTAACGGTTGAACTAGTTAGAGGTGTAAACACGACTGAGAAATTGCCAATTCCACCCAATTCAACTGTGACTACTTTGATTAGGGAGTGGTTTTCAATTCTTTTGCCGTTGATAAAAGAGCCATTAGAAGAATCCAAGTCTTTGAGTTGCCACACTTTGTTGGCAAATGAAACCTGCATATGGGCACGAGATAGACGTGAATCATTGATAGGAATGTCGGCCGAGTAATCACGTCCCAGCACATAGGCGCGATCTGGCTCTAATACGACAGAACCACCATCCCACTCAATTAGAAGCTTCATGGGACCATTCCACACTGCTCTTAGAAAATCTTCCAGCCTGGCGGGCATGTCTTGGCTAAAAATCTACGCACGATGAAGGCTTTAGGTGCGAGATACAATAATGGCCTCATGAAATACCTACCTTTAATCCGCTTGCTCGTTAATAGAGAGCTCACCCTTCGCTACAAGCGCAGCGTGATCGGTATTGGTTGGACTCTTTTGAACCCTGTGCTTACTAGTGCCGTGCTTTGGTACGTATTCTCATTTGTCTTTGCATCACGCTTACCCAATGGCCAACAGTTCGGTCCATATCTTATGGCTGGAATCTTATTAAACACATTCTTTGGCCAGGGATTAATGCAATCAGCTGATTCGATTGCCAGCAACGGTGGAGTGTTAACAAAAATCTATGTACCACCTCAAATTTTTGCTATTTCTTCAGCTCTAGCTGGGCTTACCAACTTTTTTATTGGAATGCTCCCCTTGGCTGTGGTCTGTTTTATCTCTGGACAACCACTAGCTTGGAGCTTGCCACTTGTTTTTGTGGTGGGAATTTTACTAGCTCTCTTGGTTGCTGGACTCGGGCTCTCTCTTTCTATCCTGTTCATTCGCTTCGATGACTCACGCAACATAGTCAATGTGATGCTCTTAATTCTGATGTATCTAACACCAATCTTTTATCCAGTTAGTGTTATGAACTCCACAATGCAAAGCATTATTCATTGGAACCCGATTGCTAGTTATTTAGAGGTTTTCAGATGGGCTTTTTCTAATAATGCAACCCCAACACTTTTTAATTGGGTTTATATGTCTATCTGGAGCATCCTTGCTCTACTTCTTGGAACATATAACTTTAAAAAATATTGGCCAAGAACGGTGGCCTTACTCTGATGGCTGTAATCGAAGTCAAAAATGTCAACATTACTTATCGCGTATTGATGAACAAATCTGGCTCTCTTAAAGAACTCTTTAGGGATGCAATCAAAGGTAGAGCGCGGATTATTGATTATGTTGCACTTAAAGATGTTTCATTTACAGTTGATAAGGGTGAAGTAGTTGCCATCCTTGGTCGCAACGGTGCCGGTAAATCAACTCTTCTTAAAGTCTTAGCTGGAGTACTTCCTCCAACTAAGGGCACATCAAAAGTAGAAGGAATGATCGCTCCAATGATTGAGTTAGGCGCGGGTTTTCACCCCGAGATGACGGGTGCTGAAAATGTGCTTTTCTATTCAGCTTTGATGGGGCGCAACTTAAAAACAGTTAAAGAGCGCACGCCAGCAATCGGTGAATGGGCCGGAGTTAGCGACCACATGGGCTTCCCCCTTCGCACCTTCTCTTCAGGCATGGTGGCCCGCTTAGCTTTTTCAACGGCCACAGATGAACAGGCTGAAGTCCTGTTAGTTGATGAAGTTTTATCTGTTGGTGATGCCGAATTCCAAACTAAATCAAAGGCGCGCATGGAGCAACTCATTAATAGCGGAGCGGCAGTAGTGCTTGTTTCCCACGATATGAACGCGGTTCGTTCTTTAGCCGATCGTGCTGTCTGGTTAGAAAATGGTCACGTGAAGATGATTGGCAACGCCAGCGACGTCGTTGACGCATACGAAGCTAACTAATATGCGTGTTTTGCATGTTATTGCCCGCCTTAATGTTGGCGGTACCGCCCGCTACATCACCCAACTTGCAAACGAACTTCCTAAACATGGGATTGAGACACTTGTTGCAACTGGTTATGTACAAGGTGATGAAGTTGAAGATCAAAGTGCAGCCACTATCAAGTTGGTGCGCATTAAATCTTTAGGACGCTCAATTAATCCCGTTAAAGATCATTTAGCGCATAAACAATTACAAAAGATCATCAATGAGTTCAAGCCTGACATCATCCATTCACATACCTTTAAAGCAGGCTTTATAGTCCGTGCCCGCAAGCAATCAGTACCAGTCATTCACACTTTCCATGGTCACCTACTCGATGACCC
>Ga0114975_10000977_pt1 | contig 20898 bp, 16 predicted proteins | sample S_130626_EF_Meta_FD_87031 | JGI IMG/M metagenome (GOLD analysis project Ga0114975, IMG submission 87031) | Freshwater microbial communities from Lake Simoncouche, Canada to study carbon cycling - S_130626_EF_MetaG | ecosystem: Environmental > Aquatic > Freshwater > Lake | place: Lake...
GATCTGTCTTGTTATAGTGTAGCAGCTTGATTGTCTCACGGAAGGCAGTTCTCCAATCTGTCCAATCATCACCGCCTAGACTAGTCTGGCTTAACACGATAGGAACGACAGTATGCGGTTGTGCTAGCGTTATGTCAAGCCCGCCCGGATTGTCCAGCATGAGATTGCGATTATAAGCGATAGGAGCCATGTGACCATACACCAATCTGTTATCCATGTTATGGTTATGGAAGATGTAGTGCTTGGGTTCCTGCCAATAGTCTGGAGTCCAATTCTCGTGTAGCGTGTTCATCTCTTCGGTAACATAGCACTTAGCAAACACGGCTATGAACCAATCGGTGCTGCTTTTCTGTGCTGCTGCTCTATAGCTGTTCAATCTGCCCTGCACGTCTGTTACATCCTTTGCCGAACGATACCTGCCAACTGTGTTACCATCGGTTCGATTCATAATATGATTCAATCTGATGCGGTTGATAGCAGCCTGCGGTTCACCGTTAGAGATGAACACCACATCCATGTTAGGATCAGTTGCGAGCGTACCGTCACGCTCTAGATGAGCATACTCGTATATCTCTCGCTTTACTACGCAATCACGTGGTACTAGACTACAGCTTCCCGACTTATTCATAGCGATGACCGGGCGTTCTTCCCACAGACAAGGATAAGGTTGTCCTAGATCACCAGCACTCGTGTGTATGAACTGTGTGTACAGTGCCTTGTGACCGTGTATGTTTATAGCTGCTGCTAGGCTATCTACGCTATAATGCTGTATAGGCCAAAGACGTCGATCCACCGGCTCGTGATCAAAATCAAACACAGGCAATTCTTCGCTCCTGTTGCTAGGAACGTGTATGAGAAATGTCTCGCCTTTGCGACAAGTGTTGCTGGGCCAGCAATGGATATAATGCAGCTTGTCTTGATCGGGTCTCCAATCAAAATCGAAATCATCGTATTCACAGCAATCAGCAGTCACCCACAGCCATTCCGTCGTGGTCTTGCGTATGGCGGTGCGTAGAGCATCAAACATGTTGCCGAAATAACGCTGAGACTTTATACCAGGAATAGCCGTCGTTGTCAACATCTGCAGATCTATCCTGCTAACATCATCTAACGATAGAGTGCTAGCATGATACTTTATGCCCTTTGCTTCGCTGAAGCTGGCGGCATTCACTAACCAAGTATATCCCAATTTCTCGAATCCAGAAAGCGTGAAACAGTGTATGTAACCCGTGTCCCAAGCTGCTGGTAACCAAGAGAAATCAAATCCGCCGTAGTCTATGCGTTCGTCCAGTATCCAACACCATTCGTTACCGTAGGTCAGTCCTTTAGCAATCTCAGTCATGGTATCTGCCCATCCACTACGAGGTATCTCTACGTCTCTCATGCTGGGCCAATATGCATGATGAGCAGTGCCTGGTTTGAACTCCAGCTCGCTAGCATGATACTTTATCTTGAAGTTGGTAACATCACCGCGCACCAACCAGGTATAACTTAGCTGTTCTGCACCTTTCATGCAGAACGCATGTACTAGATCAGCGTCCCAATCATCCGGAAGGTAATCGAAATCGAAACCAGTGTAATCTATCCTGCCATCCAGTATCCAACAGAACTCCGTATCGCCTCTGTCTACGCTGAGTATCTTCCTAGCGAGAGGTTCGTGTCCTTCTGGCCAATGAGTCTTGTTGGTATCTTTGAATCTAAGTCCATAGTTCGTGTGATGCAGTATCTTCTTCTTAGGATCGTACAGTGCAGGATTGACGCAAGCAGTATAGCTTAGCTGAGTAGTGCCTTCCATGCTCCACTTGTGCAGCGAATCGGCTTGCCAAACTGCGGGCAACCATGAGAAGCTAAACTTGCTGTAGTCTATCCTGTCATCAAGGAACCATATCCACTCGTTCATATGCTTTAGGTATTCGAGATCAGCTAACTTGCTATATGGCATGTGACTGTTGGGCTTGCGGAATCTCAGACCAGCGTCGTGATGTATGGATTCAGAACCATCATACAGCGAGGGGTTGACTAACGCTGTATAAGATAGATGAGCCGCATCACTCATATCAAAGTAGTGTATCTTCTCCTGCTGCCATGCTTCTGGCAACCAATCAAAATCAAATCCTGTGTAATCTATCCTATCGTCTACGAACCAGATCCATTCGTCCATATCCTTTAGCGTATCGATCTCAGCAAGCGTAGCAAAAGGAAAACGTCGGTGCCCGGCCTTGAACTGTAGATCGCTAACATGATGTACTACAGTCTCTGCAGGATCATAGATCGCTGGATTCAATAGTGCAGTGAAGGATAGATGTGTAGTGCCTGCCATGCTCCAGCGATGTTCTGCAGCAGATTGCCAAGCATCAGGTAACCACGAAAAATCGAAATCAGCATAGTCAATGTTGTCGTGCGTGAACCAGATCCATTCATCTAGGTGCTGGATGCTATGTAGATCCTGTAGACGACCGAAAGGCATGGTCTTGCGCTTGCGATACTGCAGATCACTAGCATGGAACACACGGGCTAACGTCTTATCATAACGATGCGGATTGACACACGCTGTACGGCTTAGCTGAGTAGTGCCAGCTAGGCTCCATAGATGCATGGTATCCTTGTCCCATGCTTCGGGCAACCACGTAAAGTCAAAATCATTGTGGTCGATGTTATCATCTGCGAACCAGATCCATTCATCTACTTCTGAGAACGTGTCCAGCTGTTCTAGCATTGCCCACGGAAATACCTTAGCAGTGCTCTTGAAATGCAGATCACTAGCATGGTTGATATCGATCTTGGATTCATCATACAGTGAGGGATTGACACAGGCAGTGAATGCTAGATGTGTAGTACCGCTCATGCTGAAGTAATGTATGTTTCCTGCTTCATATAGGGCCGGCAACCAGGCAAAATCAAACTGTTCATAGTCTATGTTGTCGTTCACGAACCAGATCCATTCGTCTACATGCTTCATGCTGCTGATATCTTGCAGCTTATCCCAAGACAGTTTAGTCCTGCTCTTGAACTGCAGATCGGTATCATGATGAATGGGTGTGCTATCCTGATCGAACAGTGCAGGATTGAAACATATGGTCCTATAGAGATGATGGGTGTTCTTCATGTCCCAGACGTGCAGTTTATCCTTATCCCAATCCTCGGGTAACCAAGAGAAGTCAAATCCGCTGTAGTCTACGAGATCGTCGCAGAACCAGATCCATTCATCTTCTGTAAACTTAGCTGCATCCTTGTACATAGCCAACGGATAACGCTTGGTTTCGTTCCGCCATTCCAAGCTGCTGGCATGATGCACTGGAGTCTTGGTGCTATCCAATAGCACAGGATTCACTAATGCTGTGAATGCCAGATGCGTAGTACCTTTCATCGAGAACAGATGCAGTTGATCTTGGTTCCATCGTTCAGGCAACCAATCAAAATCGAAGCTGTCATAGTTGATACGATCATCTACGAACCAGATCCATTCGTCTACCGGTGGGGGATCGTTGAGTTGGCTGAAAGGCAGCTTCCTGATATTGCTGAATCTAAGATCAGTCTTGTGTACAGGACTGTCTTCTGATGTAGCTCGTGCTGGATTGAAGCACAGTGTCCTTATCAACGATTCGGTGCCAGACATAGCGAACTCGTTGACACGGTTCTCATGCCAAGGTTCAGGCAACCATTCCCAATCCCAGTTGCTATAGTCTACCTTCTCATCCATGAACCAGACAAACTCATCTACACGAGGAGGAGACCTTACATCAGCTAGAGGGAATATCAACCTCTGTTTGAATCTTAGATCGCCTTCGTAGAACTTCTCAGCTTTGGCACTGTGATGGGTCAACTGTGTATAGCTTAGCTGAGTAGTATTACGCATCGTCATGCGATGAGCCTTAGGCCAATCCCATATAGCCGGCATCCAATCGAAATCAAAGTTGCTGTATTCTATCCTATCATCTATCTCCCAATGCCAGCCTAGCTGGCTTAGACAGCCTGCCTGCGTCTTTCCGATGGGAGGAGCATAGCTGGGCAGCGGTGACGCTTCGTCGTGATATACGACATTGTTAGAAGTTATCGGGTAATCAGATACCTTAATCAACCAAGTCGTATATGCTTCTGGATTGTTATGTGCAGCCCATGCATGGTGCATGTTACGTTGGAATCGATTGGGTACGAAGTTTAGGTCAAACTCGGTATAATCCACACCATCGTGCAGCATCCAGACATATTCTGTCTTGGCATTCAAGCTGGCTTTAAGTGCCTCTAGATAGATGTCAGTGGCTTCGTAACCGTAACGGTAGATATCATGCATGTGATAGATAACCCGGCATCAGCTTAGCCAGCTGCCGTGCTTCGTAATCCTCATCTGCCCAGCTGTAGTCATATGTTGCTACGCTGTCTCCTATCTTTAGGCTATAGATGTCCAAGTAGTTGCTCATAAGATCCCAGATCTTGAACACATCGTGTGTGCCAAAGCTCTTCTCTAGATCCACATGTGCGATCTCTAGATAACCCAAGCTGAGCTTAGGATCCTTAGGATCATAACCTTCACGGACCAGCCATTCGTTAAACTCATCTATCTTCTTAGTATGCCAGCGATGCATGTTGTAGCAGACGTTCTGTCCCCAATCGATATCAAACTCTCCGCTGTAATATTGCAGATGTGTGATAGCATCGCATGTAGCAGCATCTAGGGTAGGAGCATCCTCATCGCTGAACACTTCCATCAGCGTCTTACCTATCTGTGTCCAATGCATGTAGACGTGTGCAAAGCGTCTATCATATCCGTTAGTGAGGAAGCCTTCTCTATGCTTGCTGGATAGGTTATAACGCTTGGTGTTGAGGAACGTGGTGATCTGGCTAGGACGGACCCATTCAGGTTGATAGTATTGCTTCCTCATGCTCAGCACCAGCGTCTCGATCTCGTGACAGAGATTGTTCAGCTGTCGTATGCTGTATTTGGTCAGCGGATCTGCTAGCTTGTAATACTCGCTGAGATTCTCTACGGTTCCTTGGAGATGTTCGAAGTAGTTATGTACTTCGTTCATAGTGTCATGATTCACACCGCCGCCACGTTCTCCATCCTTATCGATACCTGTGATAGGGTGCATCACGTTTGATGGACTGTAATCAGTCTTGAGATCATAGGTCTCAAGACCAGCTGCTTGCCAGATGCCCGTAGCATTGAATTCGTTTACCTTGGTAGCATGACGTGTGAGCTGAGCACAGAGATATTCTAGATTGCGTTGTGTCTTAGGCCAACCGTGCCAGCAGTAGTTCTTCTCTAGTTCTGCCTGACGATCAATCTCCATCTTCAGTGCTACCATCCAATCGTAGCTGAGTTCGGTACCGTTCGGTCGGATGTATACGGGTAGCATGTCCCGTTTGTCTAAAGGGTTTCTCAGGGTCATCACTAGTTCATGCATCTATGTTTCTCCACCAATCCAGCACGTTGGGTCTATCTGATAAGATTGTTTCCATTGTTAGCTTAGCATCTTTCCTGATGGATTCCAACTTCAAAAGATGCCGCTTGCCCTTCCGTGCTTCCTGTTGATATCTATCTGGCCACTGTTCATCGAACGTAGGTCTTGATTTGAGATGGGTCAGCACGTCCTTGAGTGCCTGTGTTCTGTGTGTGAACGGTAACGTCTCCAGCAGTTCATCTATCCAAGGTTCCAGTATGTGTCGGGGCAGTGCTAGCGGGCTCAGCAGTATGTCTGGGCTGAACGCGAACACTACCTTGCTTAGCAAGAACACGTCATTGCTATCGCAAAGCGAAATAATGCCACGAAGATCAAACATGCCAGGCAGAGTGAGAGTATGGTCAACACGCATCTGACGAGGGCTACGCTGATTTCGAACACCCCTCTGAAAATTATCAAGCCAAACATCATAATGCAGACCGCTTCTAATGTACTCACCTATGTCTCCCGTGCCATCTAGGCTAGCGCATATCTCCCAGTGTGGGAAGTTCGCTAGTAGTTCATATAGATCTCTCTCCTTGCCCATGTAGCTGAGATTAGTGTTGTATCTCACACGCACACGATCGGCATAATCCAGCTCTATTATCCTCTGCATGAACTCCCAATGCTCATCATATAGGAGTGGTTCGCCACCTACCCAGTATATCTCACGAACAGTCTTGTTCTCGATAGCAGCGCGAAACTCTGGCACAGCATGATCACGGACGAACGCACGGATAGCATGACGATTCTTAGGCTTCATCCAATGGTTCTTAGGATTGGAGAGATCCACCATCTGGTTCTTCTGTACTTCTATCTCCCAACGACTACTGAGCATGTCTCCGCACATTCTGCAAGTGAAATTGCAGATGTTGCTATAACGATAGTCCCAGCTGACTGGCGTGAGAGTCGTGCGTCCTGTTTCGTCGGTGTTTTGAACAATAGCATCACGAAGGTCACCAAAAAGATGAGAGAAATAATCGCGATAGACATTAGTATTGAGAAGCTTCTTGTCACACACTTCACACGCTGAAGGTACCTCTCCCTTGAGCCATTGACGTCGTATTGTTCTGACATGTTCACTGTTCCACCAATCCTCTAGTGTTAGTGGAACGAATTCTCCTTCTCCACCATCCGTATCTATGTATTGCCTGAAGTTCTGTGCAGGTTCTCTGCTTGCACAGCACAGTCGACGCTCTCCTTGGGGGCTAATATAGGTATGTGTCCACGGTGCAACACAGAAATCATTATCGGAGGTCATTCGTATCCTATCGCAGTTGCTAGTTCTGGATGATCATCGCTAAACTTCTGATTTCGTTGTAGATCACTCTGTTTCAATATCAGTAACAGTTTCGTAGTATCTCCATTCTCCCCATTGTTCATGAAGTTCAAGAGGTTGCGTATCTCATCTGCATATGGTCCATCGTATGCATGATACTTGCTATTGATCAAGAACTTTGCTCTTGCATTGAGATTCTTGATGCAGAAATATTCTGCACTGTGCAGCAGATTAAAGTATACGAAATCGAAATCCTGTTTAGGTATCCATTCGCACATCTCATCAATGTAATAGAAGTTCTGTACATTCACAGTCAAACATAACTGCAGCTTGATATTCTTGCTGTTAGCTCTAAGCTGCCTTAATTGTTCTAAGTTGTCCATTGCTCGATTCCAATCGCTACCATAGCGTTGATATTCGAAACGCTTTCCTATATCATCTACGCTTACTGCGATCTCTACTTCTTTAAAATGAGGCCAGAGATCTAATCCCATGTCCGGTAGCATGGTTAGATTCGTGTTATAGTGTATCTCGATATCCTTAGACAATCCCATATGCACTACAGCCGACAATAGATCAAAATGTTCCTCAATGAGGAATGGTTCGCCGCCTGTGAATTCGATATACTTCACATCCTTCATGATCTCTCGCAGGTCTTCCCAGAAGCGAGGACTCTCCCGTATCCATCTACCATTAGCTAGATTATCTCGCGCTGTCTGATTGCCGCTGTAGATAGCAATCTCTTCGCCTGCCCATTTGCTGCTGCTAAAGCTACCACAGATCCGGCATTTTAGATTGCAGATGTTGCCCAGCTTGAGATCCAAGAACTGTAGATTAGCCGTAGATTGTACGAGTACACCTGCACTCTTCAGCTTCTCGATACTGTGCATACGCTTGCTGGTCCTGCCAGCAGCTTCTTCGTCCCAGCAGCGTTGGCAGTTCTTGGGCCAATCGCCCGACAGGAAATCGATTCTCATCTGCTTCATATAATCGCTATCGAACGCTTCGCTAAGCGTGTTAGTTCGGAGATCGATGTCCGGTATTTCCTCTGTGCTGATACAACATGCACGAGCCTTGCCCATCGGCGTTGCTTCTATGCTGACGAAGGGCAATGGACAGAACTTGTTCATCGGATGCACTCCAATTCAGGAATGACAGCTAATATGTCCTCGCTACGGATCTTGTCCAACTGTTCCGTCCTATGCCAGAACTTAGGGATCAGATCAGTCTTATCATCTGCCATCATTAGATTGATCGCACTCTCAAATCCAACCGTAGCGCGATTTAAGGAATCCAATGGTCGCAACCATTCGATGTGTGCCTCGTACTTGGCTTTGATCTGTTCCTTAGCACTCTTAGGCAGCACGTCGATGCGGAAGAAAGCCGGATCCTGCAGGATGTTTACGTTGAGGTCCTGTGGCTTCAGCAACCCCTTCTCGACCCAGTCTCTGTGAAAATCAGGCAGCTGCCACACGTTCATGATGCTTAGAGTAGGAGAGATATAGAAGTCCACTTGAGGACATACACGCAGCATCTCGCGACGGTTAAGTTCTATCTGATTCCAATCTGAATTCTTACGCATGAACTCAGCAAGCGGTCCCATGGCATCCAAACTAGCACCAACGCAGACATTGCTGAACTGATTCCATAGATCTAGAACGTTCTGCTTCTTGAATGTAAGCTCGGTGAAGTTTGTGTTATAGATAAGTCTCACATCCTTCTTACCGCGATCTAGAAGTGCATTGAGGATGCGATAGTGTTCTTCCATGATCAGCGGTTCACCCCCGGCAAAGTAGATGTGTTCCACATGTTCGAGATATGGTTCTAGCTGTTCCCAAACGTCCATCTGTGTTCGGCCCGCATGTTCGATCCTGTGGTTGCGCTCCTTCCAGCTATCTATGTTACCGCCTTCCATCTCTATCAGCTTAACCTGATCATCGTACCAGTTGCTGGAGAAGATATGTCCACAGCTACGGCAACGCAGGTTACAGAGATTACTGAAACGTATGTCCCAATAGCTCAGTGTCATCTCCTCTACCGTACCGTCCGACTGTGTAGTATGAGCACGAGAGATATGATGACCAAAACGCTTGTTGCTGCTGTTACGCATGCTGAAGAATCCCATGTCTTCCTGCTCGTAACAGCGATTGCATACCTCGCTCTTCTTCTCGGTCAGCATGTTTGTACGGAGCTCACGCATGGGTTCGCCGTTCCATACTTCCTTGAGCGACTGCTCTCTTAGATTGCCGATGGGATGCTTCATCTCTCCTAAGCAACAGGGATAGGCTTGCCCAGTAGGAAAAGCATGTAGATGGCTCCACGGCAGCATGCAGAAGGTATCGCTCTCCATGAGCAAGTTCTTCTCTCTATCGCTTAGATCTTCTAGCTTGATGAACTCGGGAATCCTATCGTTATAGTTGTATGTCATCGTACCATTCCTTTAATTCGGGAAACGTCTTGCCAAAGTCCTTGCCGCGACGTTGGTCGTATTGTGTGTAGAAACGCTTGAAGTCCTTCTCTAATTCTGGAGCGGGACTCGCGCCCTCGTGCGGTGCTGTGGCGGTCAGCAGATACTGCATCAGCCTGGCTACATGTTCATGTTCCATATCGCTGATCAATCCATTGGTTGTCAACAGCATCTTGTCAAGGCTGTCGACATATTCTATACGCTTCTCCATGGGCAATACCAACGGACTCTGGAAGCTAGGAAATCGCAATATGTTGAGGGTAAAGCTCATCTCTGTATTAGTAGACTGTCTGACGGTAATCATGCCGTGCAAGAAAGTAGCGAGGCTGCTCAAGCACAGTGCATTGATGGTACACATCACGTGTACTGCTTTTACCTGAGGAGCATTGGCCAGTCGCATGAGATTCTTCGTCCATTGTACAGCATCAAGTCCGTCACGGATGTATTCAGCTTTGTCTAAGACAGCTTCGTTGCTAGTGTAAATCTCGAGATGCGGAACATCTGCAGTCTTCTCTAGGAACTCGTCCAGCTTCTTCTCATCTATGCCTAAGTTAGTATTGATTGCTAGAGCACAATCAGGTTTGTTCTCGTTAAACCAATCTAATAGCTTCCAGGTGTAACCACTCATGAGCGGTTCTCCGCCGGTGAGTCTTAGTTCGCGCAGATCCTTGTGCAAGCCCTGTTCCCACCAAGCAAAGAATGCCTCGGCATAGGGATTTACTTCGTTGAATCCGTACCGTTGAGCACCATCGTGAGCATGATTATAATGGCCGCGGCCATCAGTAGTAAGTTCTGTATAAGATCCAGCATTCTTGATGTCCTTCGCCCATGTGCTACTGAACGCAGGATTGCAATAGCTACATGCGAACTGACAGGTCCTATCAAATGCGATTTCTAATGTACGGAGATTCACATCTTGCGTACTGTTCATATGAAAGGCTGCTTCCAGTTCTTCTTCAGTATATATTAAACTCTTATGTGGACGGTCACTGGTAGTGCCAGCATCTTCTAATCGCCAGCAGTATTCGCATCCTTTCGGACGTATACCTTGCTGCATCTCTGCCCGCTGCTGCTTCTTCTCTTTTGTGTTATGTATAGCACTGGGATTTGTCTTTATCTCTTCCAAGTCTATCGCATGAGGCAGTGGATGATGGCAGCTGGTAGTCTGACCGCTGCCTAGCCAGATAGTAGCATTATACCACTTAGCACCACAGAAGCTAGCACTCTTGCTGTTAAGCACACGGTCGGTATACTGTTGATAGTTCTCGTTGTCTCGTTTACTTCTTGTCATTGTCTGCCCAATACTTACATTCGTTCCACCATTCCTGCATCTCAGGGAATGTCCTTTCGAAATCTGTGTTTCGTCTCTTATCATGTTCAGTAAAGAAGCGATAGAAGTCCGCTTGTGCGCCTTTGTCTTCTCTATTGTGTTCTCTCATCCAATCTACGACACGCTGTAGCCTCTGTACTTCATAGTCCTTGAAACCTTGGAATGGCATGTCAGCTGTTTCTAAGTGTTCCTGCATCCAATTAACTATCATCTGCAGCTTCCAAGCATACGCTTCTGGCATTATGTCCAAGCATTGCCAAGCAGGGCTGCGCAGTATAGGAGTATCAAACCAGATCATCTGTCTATCTGTGTTATTCAAGAGTCGCAGCTGAAGTATCATAGTCAGCAGGTCTTGCAGTCCGCCGATGTTCATGTTGTTCATAGTGATGATGAAGGTCAGGCTCTTTCGATGCGGTTTACTGAGATAGCGTTGGGCGTTGTGTGCCATCGTCAAGAAAGACAATCCATCACGGATGTATTCTGCTCTATCACCGTAAGCGTCCACGCTCACGAATTGCATGAAGTGTTCCACACAATTCTGCTCGGTAATAGCATTGACGCTTTTCATGTATCGATCAAACACTTCCGGGGTCTGACTGAAATTGCTAGTCACGTTCAAGTGTAGGTCTGGCTTGGGATTATCCAGCACATAATCGAACACGCGATAAGTGTTCCGGTCCATAAGTGGTTCGCCGCCGGTCATTCGGAAGTGTTTCAGCTGTGGATACAGATCGGGCCACCACTTCCAGAACGCTTCTACATAAGGATTATGCTCACGATTAGGAATAGGCTTACGGTCACCAGCAAAATATTCAGGGCTGTTATGTCTGTTTGATGTGGGGTAGGCTCCATGCTGTTTGATCTCCTGCATCCAAGCACTGCTGAACTGCGGGCTGCAATAGCTGCAGCGCAGGTTGCAAGCACTATTAAAGTTTACTTCAACATACGCCGGATTGACGTTCCAAGTAAGCGGATCTTCTGCAACAATCTGTCCGTACGTCTCAGCCGCCCAAGGTTCGCCGCTTCGATAGTGTCGGTCGCTGAGGTTTCCTGTTGCTTCGACTCTCCAGCAGTATGAGCAGCCATCAGGCTTCTTGCCGTCGAGCATGTCTCGTCGTTCCTGCTTCTTATGATCGGTGTTATGGAGCGCACTGGGGTTATCTTGTATAGCATCTATGTCAATCCTATGTAATGGCGGGTGGTAACAACTGTTTGTATGACCCGTAGTCAGATGTAAGCTAGTCTGCTGCCATTTAGCGAGACAAAGAGCAGGTCCTAGCTTTGCTTTCATCTCTTCAGCACTACTCATGAAGTGGCTATGCAGCGTACCATCTTCGTTGACTGTAGTCTTATCGCCTGACTGATTTAGCTGCTTCACGCAATGCCCTCGAATAATCGTTCTCACGCAGCATGATGTCTACGTTCTGATACACACGTTGATATTTCTTGAAGAACTTGCTCTCGGCTATGCTAGCATCTACTATATCTAATCCAAGCCTGTTCCTAAGCGCAGTACCAGTTTCGGCAAAATGAGTAGTAAAGGTCTTCTCTACCTCTTCTCTGTCATAGATAGCTCGCAGCCTGTCAAAATCCTGTACTGCGGTATGATCCCACCCATCATCAAACATCACAGCATATGCGCCCATGCGAGCACCTGTCATAGCAAATATACCATTGTCGATGTCTGCACCGATGCTACACCATATAGCGAGATTGTGCCTATTACCGATCCAGTTACGTTCGAATTCAGCGGGATCCAATCTCTTGCCCTGATCGAGACACAGCTTCACGCCTTCACGGAAACCTGCACGCCAAGCGTGGTATGGACTCTGATCAGGATAGGTAGTGCTCCACACATCATGCATAGCCCAGTAGAGAGGATCATAGCAGAACTCCACTTCAGTCTCAGCCCTGCCGTCGCTTGCTTCGTGTGTACGCATGTTCATCACGAACGTTCTCGTCCAACTGCTAAGGCCGCCGTTACCATAGCATAGACCGTTGATAGCATTGCGAGCACGCCAGCGGAACACTGCTTCTCGGTTAGCATCTGTTATGACTAGCTGCTGATTGAAGAACTCCCAGTCTGGAATGTTATCGCCATCGATCAACACGAAACGTTCGGTATCGCTGGCCTGTGCTGCTGCTTTGTGTGCGGCATCCGATCCTTTGACTCCATGCACACGTTTAGCCCAAGGTATGTTGCTCTGTATCTGTGCCCAGAACTCATCTGCCTTAGGCTCATCATAAGTTAGATATACGCAATCAAATTCAGTAAGATCGATTCTGTCAGACATTCCTATCCCATCTAGAAACTTCACCAGGATGATCTGGATCTACCGCGAACTGCATATCATCCTTCAGTGTAGTAAATGTACTACCTTCTGGCTTCAGTTGCAATCTATTCTGGTAATGTTCTTCTCTGCGTTCCACACGTCCGTCAACGATACAGAACAGATCCGGACGATATGTCTCGTATATATCCTGTGTCACAGGACACCAAGGGTGCGGTAATTCCTCTTGGCTAAAGCAGATTATCTCGTTAGTATCCGTATCAAAGTACACTCGATATCCAGGATGAGGTCTGGGTGCAGGCGGTTGATATATCTGATTTATCTCAGCCATCATCTCCTCTGAGATGAACTTATCTTCTTCCATCGATCTTCTCCAGGAACAGCTTGTTATGATAGTGTACAGGCAAGTGCTGTTGATAGTTACCTATTCTCACATCGCTACCTGATCTTTCCCAGTACAGATATTCCCACCACGGAGCATCGTTAGGTATCTCCAACAGCGGGTTCTTCATATGTATGAAAGCAGGAACAGGTTGCGGCAGTGTGCAGAGTTCCTCTCCGAAGATGCGAACAGCTATGGCAAACACTTCATCTGCTACTGGGTCCTCATAACGGCAGTTTACTAACAGATGATCTCGGAACCATGCCCATTCTGCGAATATGCGCTTGACTATATCGAAGAAACGCTTGCTCTCTGCAGTATATCGGAAGTAGTACAGTGCGTTGTACACGTTGGGAAGATCGTTATCGTCAAACAGCCTGCGTTGGCTACGGTTGGTAGCTACGGTATGATCTATCTTGAACACATCTGTAGTAAACACGACGTCTCGCTCGTCCAGTATCGGCCACCAATGATCCACGCTGTGTGTAAACAGCATGTCAGCTTCTGCTTTGATAGTACACTTGTACGGTGTGATATCCCAGGTCCTAGCTTCGTGTGCGAAATCCTTGCGTACTGCTTCGCGCTTTCCCAGCATTATTATTCGATCGAACATCTTCTCATGCTTGGTCTTTATGTAAGGAGCAGTATCATGATCTATTGCTAGGCTAATGTTATTGATCTTCTGCGTATCTTTGATGCTCTCAGCAAGGAGATATGCCATAGCTAGATAGTTCGTATCTTTCTTGTTTAATGCGAAGGTAAGATAGCCTTGTTCGCCGATCCATTCTCTAGCCATTGATGCACTCGAATAAGCTGATCTTGTTCTGCAGATGCAGATCCATGTTCTTCAATCTCTGCAGCATAGGCTTCTCGCCTTTCTTGTATCTTATCAGGATGTCCTCGTCGTTGATCTCGACGATCTCTGTGTTGAAATCACAGTTGTTCATCGTATACTTCAATGCGAAATCTGTCTGCCCGTAACCTCCCATGAGATGACGTGCGATAGTGAACGCATAATCGTTCCTTAAAGGCTTTTCGTTAAATCCATATAGTTTGCTGTAATAAGGATAATTCCCAAGCACTGTATCAGCTGTCTGGAATATCCGTTCGACGATCTCGCACTTATCAAATATCATCACTGTAGACCAGAGCTGCTGTATCTTGCTGTATCCTAGCGTAGGTGCAAACGGTTCTCCAGTAGCTGGATTATACATGTCTCGTATCATACCAAAGGGAAAGCTACCGTGCATGTGAGGAAGCAGAGCATCGCTAGCTACGAAGAAGTCTGCATCTATCAGCAGCGTCCTGTCATAAGGACTGAGTGCGTATGCTTGTGTCCTGTTCAAATTCTTCCAGGAGTAATTGCCTACATGTCCAGGAAAGGTACGGGTGTTATCTACTGCATCATCGGTATTGAGGACGGTTACCGGAATGCTTAGATATCGCTCAACCCTTTCTGCAGCCATGCGAGCAAGTCGTTCGTAATCAAACAGGTCAGTCTTATCTGCAAATATGACGCAGCCCTTAGACATCCTCAGCCCGCCTTGTCTTCTTGATCCGTTCCCATTCAGCTAGCCATTCGTTCATCAGCTCTGCGTAACGCTGCTTAGCAAGCTGCCGAATCTCTGCTATTTGTACTAGCACAGGGGTATCATAAACGTCCAAGATGACCATCTCATCTTGCTCTAATAGATCCAGTAGCACAAAAAGGTCAGTATCGACACGGAACACACCTCCTCGATGTGTCACGGTCAACCTGCTGTTCATGCGTTCGGTGAGGTTCTTCTTTGCGACAGCGTGATCGAAACTTAGTTTCGCTTGTTGTTGTAAATCAATGATGCTCATGATACTATTATAACACGAACACGGTCACTTGTCAATATTAGGATTGGGTGTTGGTTACCGAGACTGCAGTGCCGGGTGTTCCCCAGACATTTGCTATATTCGCCACTTCCGGAGGAGTATATCCAACATAACAGCCCACAGTTCCTGTGACAGTATCGTTGAATGTATCAACTGCCGAGTCTGTCATGGTATATTTGATGTAGACGATGTTACTGCTTGCACCGTATAGTGCTCCGCCTAGCTTAGCTTCGACCAAGCAGCTATTCAGACCGTAGTCGGCAGTTGCGCTGGTTGAACCGATGTTGAACAGAGTCTGATATGTAGTAGTCAAGCTATGGAAACCAGTGCCGGTGTTCTGTGTTAGGTTATCACCGCCTGTACCAGAACGACTGCAATAGTTGCTGCCCAGGGAGATAGTGCCAACTTGGGTGCTCATGAATGTTCCCCAGTCGTTGCTCTTGTTAGTGTATCCAACTGTCGGAATGCTAATGTAAGATGTTAGAACGCCCCCTGCATTAAAGAAGTAGCGGACGGTATCGACGCTGGTAAAGGTGACCGAGAATTCTTTAACAGAAGTAGATGACCAAGCAGTAGCATTGCTGTTTACTGGGTTACCGAGACCTGTAGGAATCGCAGTACCGCGAGTGCTGTTATAGAGTAACTTGTTAGCAAAGATAGTACCAGTGCTGTTATTGGTAAGAGTAGCCATGGTGCTCAGATAAGTGACCGTGTTACCTGCAGATGGTTGCGACAATCCGCTGGTAGTACCACTCTGATGGGCCCTGATGCTGTCTATGCGAGCGATCATCGTTGCCCAGTTTGTAGCTGAGACTGTGTTAGTAGCTGCAACAGATGATAATGTAGTGCTCTGTCCGTAACCATTCGACCCCGATCCAGCTCCCCAGATCGTGTTTACGTTAGATGCAAAGTTATTGTAGTCTGTGGCTTCGATCGTTCCGCCTGCTGAATATGCCATCTAACCTCTATCCCTTTAGTGTGCTGCGAGAACTACTTCTAGCAATTCTTCTTCTTCGGTGTATTTATCAGCGAGCGCACGCCCTACTAGCTGATCTTGGCTCAGAGGTGGGGTTGGGTTTTCGACCGGATCAGTAGCTTCGTCAGGAACATATTTGGTTGCCACGCCTCTTGTACCTACGACTAACTTATCGCCTTTGCTGCAGGTACCTACTACACGGACTGGTATTCTTCCGACCAATGCGATAGGAGGATGTGTCTCGTCTGTGCCAGCAGTGCTGTTCATCAGATAAGCGGGGTCACTTGATATGACTCCGAAGATATCGCTATTCCAATTTGCTGCAGTGACTTCATTTTCACCGCCGATGCACATGACAGTTCCTTTCGGATAGGTGCGATCAGCTTCGTAACGCTCTGCCAAATCGGCGTAAGCCGCCGAACTTGCTTTACCGTAGATGTTATTCCATACAGCAGTAGCACTGCCTAAGTTGTAGCTTACGTTAGCACCAGGAACGACAGCGCCATCGTTCTGCATGATGATGTTTGTGTTAACAATGCCGCCAGAACTTCTAGTCTTGAATATTAGTGTAGCACCATTATTCTGATTTTCCATCGTCACGTTGCTGCTAGATACACTAACCTTTAGATCGCCTGCTGCACCTACAGTAAGACCGGTATTATTATTAACAGCTAGTGTTCCGGTAGTAGCAGTATTAGCAGTAGCACGCATGAAGTCTGTGCTATCTAAGCTGTCAAGCAGATTAGCGTTGGAAACGATACCAGTGAATTGGTTGCCCGATACAACACCAGTGCTTGCTAGGTTGATACCAGTTGTGATAGTAGTGAAGCCACTTACTGCAGGGCTAGGAGTGAATGTAGCATCCTTGCTGACGATAGCGACACGAGTATTTGCTGCATATAGAGATACGCAGGTATGAGCTACAGAAGCACTGTCAGTGATGGTCTCGACGATAGCGCCAGATGTTCCTTGCCCTGCAGTGTTTGCCGGTCCGATAGTAGTCCAACTACTACCGTTATATACTTTCAACTGTGCATTTGCAGTATCCCACCAGAGGTCACCAGTTACTGGACCTGCAGGTGCGGTTGCTGCGCTGGTTGATCCGCCGATGTTCTTGAATGCAGAACCACTGTAAACCTTGAGCAAGCTATTAGTGCTATCCCACCATAGCTGACCAGCTAGAGGACTACTCGGCGCTGAGGTGTTGGAAAAATTCTCTAGAAGCCTAACGAAATTCTCATTAAGCGTCTCACCGTAACCCGGATAGTTCTTGCCTATCAACGTGATGCTTGTAGTGTTATCAAGGGTGCCGTCCGCTACTGTGGACAATATCGCACCGCTGGTCTTGTTAATGGTATACGCCATTTCTCTAAAACTCCTAGTCTCTATATTTATGTCGTCAAAGACAAACCTATCAGCGGGTGCTGATATATGCCTCTATAGTTGCGATTTCCTCAGTAGTCTTGGTTTCTAATGCACGCCCGATCTCGGTCTGATAGCTGCTGCCAAACGTACCAGCTGCCATAGCAGCGCCGTTTCCTGCTGAAACTAATCTGTCACCTTTGTTTACAGTGCCAGCAACGCGGATAGGAGCACGACCAGTGAGAACCACCGGTAGCCATATGCCTTCTTTCTCGATATCGTTCATGAGGTAAGCAGGATCAGTAGACACGCATCCAAACACCTTATCGCTGCGAGGAGTGTTACAGACTGTGATCTCGTGTTCGCCGCCGATCTCTAGCACTGTGCCCGGATCATAGTCGGCATCCGAGCGATATTTCTCCGCCAAGTCAGCGTATTGTGCTGAGCTGGAAATACCCCAAACATTAGACCATCTAGATCCAGTTAATCCAAGTTGGACTGTAGCGTTTGAACTAGGTGCGAAGCTACCAGTTGCGAATGTATAGCTGTTTGCTGCTGTGACTGCGATAGTCACGTTGCTATTAGCTGTGATCGTAACGCCGCTGTTGCCATTAACTATGTTTGCCGAGCTTAGACCAGAAACGGTTAAGTTTCCCGACACTGTAGCATTAGCAGCTCTGATATAGACATCCTGAGAGTCGCCAGAAATATATCCAACTCTCATATAAGATGCAACGCCGTTGCCGTTGATATTTCCCGATGTTAGCCAGACCGCACCGTTCGAAGTACCCCCTGTAGCATAAGCTAATGGGTCTGCAGGAAGCACCATCATACCAGTAGAACGATTATCAGCATGATTCAATACATAAGGGGGAGGATTAGTATTAAGAGTGTAAGCTGCTGCTCCGCCGACATAGTTGTTGAGAGCTATCGCATCTGCTGAGCTTATGGTGCCGCTGTTATTAAAATCGAAGCTGGGCCTTACAACTATCTTGGCAAAATTTGTCGAGGTATAGCTAGTGTATGTCTGCGATTCAGTAGTGTTACCTAATAGGATATTGCCTGTCGTGGTAGCAGTTCCACTAACAACTACCCCAACTCCAGTCACAGTGAGGATAGCTGCATTACCTGCGCTACCTACAGTGATATTTCCACTGGCAGTGACTACCACATTGCTAGTGCCGTTGACTAGATTTCCTGCAGTTTCTACGCTTAGATTAGCGACACGAGTAGTGCTGGTGACTGTCAGAGGAGCAGTACCAGTTGCTATGTTTGATATCAACTGAGGACTAGTGATGTTGGCACTTGCTAAGACCTGTGCTGTTCCCAAGTTACCTACGTTAGCATTGCCTGTGATGTTAGCTGTTCCTGCAATGTTTGCGCCGGTGCTGGTAAACACTGCCCTTGCAGTAGCATTGCCTGTAACAAATACGCTGACGTTAGCATTAGCTGCGATAGTCACGTTACTGTTGCCGTTCTGCATCAACCCGCTGTTGACTGTCGTGATATTACCGGTAGTTGCAGTTATACCGTTAGTAACTGCTAGCGATGTTAGCGTACCAACGCTAGTAATGTTAGGTTGGCTTGCTGTGATAAGAGTTCCGCCTAACAGTGTTCCAGTGACGTTACCCGCAGTGATATTTCCCACTACATCTAATGTGCTGCCAATGTTTGCCACGCCCGTGATGTTTGCTGTGGCTGCTCTTATCGTTCCTGTGATGTTAGCATTGCCTATGTTGGCATTGCCTGTGACATCCAAGTTTCCACTTGCTGCTAGATTAGCAACCTGCTTGATAGCCTGCACAAACCCTGCGCCGTTGTAAATCTTGAGATCGTTCGTGTTGCCATCATACCATAACTGTCCAGTTACTGGCGTGCTAGGAGCAGTATTGCCAGTGAAATTCTCCAGCAGATACATGAAATTCGTGTTAAGCGCAAGCCCATAACCGACATAGTTCCTGCCGATCAGTGATAAGCTAGTAGAGTTATCCACTGCGCCGTCATTGACCGTCGCAACTATTTGGTTTCTCGTGTTCTTGACTACATAAGCCATCGGTAATCTCTCTTTGTAAGATATTTATCAGAGTATCAAACCTATTAAATAACATGCGAAAGACGCACGGAGAATTCCCAATGCCCATACCTTTGACTGGTGCTATCGATACACAAGAAGTTAACAGAGAGATAGGATCAGATCTTAATGCTCTCTTTGACGTCAATACTCCTTTACCTAGATTGTTAGCAGGCAAGCTCACAGGTCCAGTAAGATGGAGCGATTTCCGGGGCAAGAGTTTGAAGAGACACTATGGTTTGACTAGAGGGTTCAATAGCTGCAGCACCCGAACTGGCAATTTCATCAAGTTGAGCACGATATTTCCAGGAATTGCTGTTGGTTGGAAGTTTAGAGTAGTATTGGGTATGGAAGGAAGCTGGGCACCATATGCTGCAGTGATGGAATATTGGTTTACATACGGCACGGCTGCTGCATATTCTGCTGATGGTAATCCGGGCGGCGGAAAGAGCATCATACAAGGAGCACATTACGATGGCGGTGACACATTCTTCCAGGAAGGTTACTATGCAGGAAGAAGCACTAACTTCCCTTGCTCTACCCAGTATCTGATGACAATACAGCTATTAGGAACAAATGCGGGCCTGCCAGGAAGCGGAAGCAATAACTTATATCCTGTATATGGAACTGCCGCAAACTATGCTGCGTCATTCCCGGCAAGCTAACTTAACAAGGTAACAAGATGCATTTATCAATAATAAAAGAGATCAATCAAGTAATAATAGAAGAGAAGGGACTGACTGTAGATTGCAGTAGCTTACCGATTAATTTCCTTTCATTGCACTGGGTAGATACTGAGGGATGGGTTGAGAACAAGCATAACGGAAGACCTGCTATATTAGATATAACAGATATATCCGAATATCAACCCTTGATCGAATCTTGGCGCGAAGAGAAAGCCAAGGAATCTAAGATTGTCAATCATCCTGGGATGAAGAGACACCTTGTTGAATCATTGCTAGATATCAGTCTCATCAGAGCAAGCGACGAATGGGAAGAATTCAAAACTGCGACGAATCGACTCGGGCCCTGAGCACTGTCACTTCTGCACTCAGTTCCTGCACTGCTTGTAGTAGTAGTGCGGTCATCTTCTGATAATCAACAGCTAGATAACCGTTGTCTCGCTCGATCACCAATTCTGGCATTGCCGCCTGCACTTCTTGAGCTATGACACCCACTTGCCTGCGATCATCTACGCTGTCATTTAGTGATTTGGCTAAGCTGTTCCAGTTGTAATAGACACCGTTGATCCGGCCGATCTTTTCGAGTGCTCCACCGATAGGTTCTACATTCTCTTTAAGTCGCTCATCCGAGCTATAGAATGCTATGATATCGCTATGGCATCTTATCTCGCCGATGATATCCAGAACTCCGGTCACGTTTAGATTTGACAGAGTTCCTAGCGCAGTGATACTCGGCTGTGCTCCGGTCTGGAC